>Ga0302215_10000289_pt1 | contig 37687 bp, 40 predicted proteins | sample II_Fen_N3_1_FD_194580 | JGI IMG/M metagenome (GOLD analysis project Ga0302215, IMG submission 194580) | Peat permafrost microbial communities from Stordalen Mire near Abisko, Sweden - II_Fen_N3_1 | ecosystem: Environmental > Terrestrial > Soil > Wetlands > Permafrost | place: Sweden: Abisko... | reverse complement strand
ATATCCCATAGCATAAGCTAGTAAGACCCCTGGAAGACTACCAGGTAGATAGGACAAAGGTGGAAGTGCGGTAACGTATGTAGCTGATTGTTACTAATAGGTCGAGGGCTTGACCTTAAAAGGTTATATAGTTATAAATGGATGGAACATTTTCGTGTGTAGGTTTAAGTCAATATGAAACAGAAATAGCTTTATGGGATTTCTGTTTTTTATGTTATAACAGATAATAGTTAATATCTTCCTATTCCTCGATAGCTCAATGGTAGAGCACACGGCTGTTAACCGTGGGGTTGTAGGTTCGAGTCCTACTCGGGGAGTTAACTTCTCCATAAAGAAGTTTAAATATACGGCGACATAGCCAAGTGGTAAGGCCCCGGTCTGCAACACCGTTATCACCAGTTCAAATCTGGTTGTCGCCTTAATTAATAAAATCTCTAAACCTTGAAATTCTAAAGGTTTAGAGATTTTTTATTGCTAAAATATTTGGTACAAGTTGGAGTAATACATTTATTAATTGGACTACACAAAATATCGATAAATTTGATGTATTTGTTTTGTTTAATATGATATTCTTGAATAAGATAAGTTTTAAGAGATTGTTTTGAGGACTTAATTAGGGAGTAATTAATTGAAATGCAGAATTAAATACAGAACAAATAGGCTTGTTTATAGCAAAAAAAGTTAACTAAAATAAGTATGACTTGATGACTAATATAATCAAACAAAGAAGAGGAAAATATGTCTAGATTATACATTGAAGAATTAATACAAAGAATGATAATTAAAGAAGAGGTAAGGTCTTCAGATGAATCAATCAGCTGGAAAGCATATCGTGAGGCTGAAATAATTAATGACGTATCACTGTTTCCAATTTTGAAAGAGTTGATTTTAATGAATTTAAAATCTAAAGATAAAAAATACCGTAATGCAGCATATTTTATTATGGGGAATCTTATAAAATATGTCCCTGATATTGAATTAATTGTTTTTTATCTTAAACAGTTGGAAATTGAAACGGATAAATATATTCTGTCAGCTATGTTGGACAGGATATCAAATTTTGCAATACCCACGTATATACCCGTTAAAATAATTGCATCTTTATCGTTTCATGAGAAGTGGCTAATTCGGCATAGTGCAATTAAAGCGCTTGGTTCATCAGCAACATTGGAAAGTAAGAAGACATTATATTATTATATAAAACAGGAAGATGAAAAAGCGTATAAATATGAAATAATTTACGCAAATGCTTCACTTGGTAAAATTGGTTCAATGGAGGATGTTTCTATCATTGAACAGCACCTCAAAAGTAAAATCCGAGATATCAAGGGGAGTGCTGAATTTGCCATTCAAAGTATTCGAGAACGTAATGGAACATATGATTTAATAGTGTAAAATGTAACTTAATTAGATCTAAGCGTTTATATACTTTAACTGCAATTATTAAATATGTTTTAAAATCGATAAACAACCTGCTTATAACAATAATGGGTTCTATGTTAGCTAAAATATTAATAACAAGCATCCATTTGATTGGGAGGAGAGTCATAAATCAACTCCCATTAGAGAAACCAATAATTTACTATTTACTGTTATGTAACATATTTGCTATTATGTTACATAATTATATTGCAAAAACCTCTAAAAAGCAACAAATTTTTGTAAAATAAGACAATAATGATTAAATAATTACATTATAATACAACTTAGAATTGTACTAGCGTATATAACTCATCTTTTTGATCCTGACTAATTCCAATATATCTTAATGTAATACTTTGGGAACTATGATTGAAAGTATCCATAATTAAGCCAATATTATGAAGGGAAGCTTTGTAAGTCCAATAACCCCAAGTTTTACGAAGACTATGTGTTCCGAAGTTCTCTATTCCTATATAATTGGAAGCCTCTTTTAGAATTCGATAAGCCTGAACTCTACCAATTGAATTACCCTTTTTACTGTAAAAAAGATAACTTTCATATGTCAGTTGGGCTTGAGAAACGTATAATTTAATGGCTTTACGTAGTGATTCATTAATTTTAATCTTTTTCTCTTTACCTGTTTTCTTTTCATTTAAGATAAAATATTCTCTAAATTCTCCATCACTCATATATAAACATTTTACTTTTACTGGGAGTATGTCGCTAATACGTAACCCCGTATTAAGTCCAAATTTAAACAATAGCCCATATCGGGGATCCCTTTTTAATAGATAGTTGTACATTTCATTAATAATTTCTCTATTTCTAATAGGTTCTACAGTCATAATTGTCCTCTTTCTTAATGTCATTTTTATCCATAATTTAATTATATCTAACAAATTATCTAATAGAAAATCCAATATCAAATATATTATATATGTAACATAATAGCAATATTGTTACATGTATAATATATAAAAAAATTTGTAAAATAACGAGTAATAATTATACAAACTGCATAAATAATATGAAATATGAAACAAATGGGGAGTTAACCAATGAAAAAAGTATTGATTGTGGATGATGCATCGTTTATAAGAATGCTGGTTAAAAAGTTACTGACCGAAAATGGCTTCGAAATAGCGGGAGAAGCTGAGGACGGTAAGAGTGGAGTGGAGAAATATAAAGAGCTGAAACCGGATATTGTTACAATGGATATTACAATGCCCATAATGTCAGGAATAGAAGCTTTAAAAGAAATTATGGAGTTTGATAGAAATGCAAATGTAATGATGTTAACTGCAATGGGACAGCAAAGTATGGTGCTTGAGGCAATAAATTTTGGCGCTAAATCTTTTGTTGTAAAACCGTTTAAGGATGATATTTTTATCAATACGATAAAGCAAATACTGCTTTAAAATAACAGAATGAGGAGGATGTATAATTGTCTAATTACAATTCGAACGATGCGTTATTAGAAGTGTTCATCTTTGAGTTATCTCAACTGATTAATCAGTTGGAAGAACAAATTCTAACGAATGAAAAAATGAACTATTATTCAGATTCAGCAGTAAATGAAATATTTCGTATAATGCATACATTAAAAGGTTCTTCCGTGATGATGGGGTTTGAGAATATATCATCTCTAGCTCATTCAATGGAAGACCTATTTTATTATATACGACGAGATGGGGGCCAAGCAATTGATTTTTCTGAATTAGTAGATATTCTACTCGAGTGTGTGGATTTTCTCAAGGTGGAAGAATTGAAAATAAGAGAAGGATATTCACTTGAAGGTGAAAATAGTGAACTTCTCAAAAAGATTAAAAATTTAATACCTACTATTAATAAAGAAATAAAAGTTAAAAAAATACCCTGTAATAATGAGATATTATTCTCACCTATATCAAGCCAAAAAGATGAAAATAACGCAGATCATTTTTATCAAGCACACATTCGTTTTGAAGATGAAATATCAATGGAAAATATGCGTGCTTATTCGATTGTACATAACCTTAGGGAAGTTCAAAATGAGATATATTATATTCCTCTTGATATTATTGATAATCCGGATAGTGCTAAAATTATTTGTAAAAATGGTTTTTATATCTTTATAAGGACAGGCTGCTGTTATGAAACAATTAATAATATATTAAGAAAAGCGTTATTTATAAACCAGCTTGATTTGATAGAAATTTCAGATGCAAAAGAGTTTAAGCAACAAGTTGAATTATTTATACAAGAAGATCTTATGGATGAAAAAATTGAAATAATTGATGAACAGAGGGACAATGTTTTTGAAATCAGAAATGAAAAATCTTTAAGCATGCAACAAAATTATGTTAGTGCGCAAGAAAGTTCTGTAAGCATGCAACATAGTTTTTTTGGAACGCAAGAAAATTCTGTTAGTGTACAACAAAATAATATCAGTTCTCAAAACAATCATTTCAGTACTCAACAAAATCATAATAGCTCTCAACAAAGTATTATTAGTGTTAATGTCACAAAGTTAGATAAACTAATGGATCTAGTGGGAGAGATGGTTATTGCGAAAGCTATGGTGATACAAAATTCCGACTTGGCTGGTTTGACACTCAATAATTTTAATAAATCTGCAAGACAACTAAACAAGATAACGGCTGAGATACAAGACATGGTTATGGCAATTCGAATGGTTCCCCTTTCCACAACATTTCATAGGATGCATCGGATTATTAGAGACATGAATAAAAAATTAGGAAAAGAAACAGAACTTATCATAATTGGAGAAAACACGGAGGTTGATAAAAATATTATTGAACATATCTCTGACCCCTTGATGCACCTCATCAGAAATTCTGTTGATCATGGAATTGAAATGCCTGAAGAACGTATATTAAAAGGAAAGTCGAAAAGCGGTAATATTACAATTGAAGCAAAAAATTCAGGGAGCGATGTACATATTCAAATTAAGGATGATGGAAAAGGGTTAGATCGAAAGAAGATTCTGCAAAAAGCAAAAGAAAATCATATGCTGACTAAAACGGAAGAGGATATCTCTGACAGTGAATTATTTAATATGATTTTGTCTCCGGGATTTTCAACAAAAGAAATAATTACAGAATTCTCAGGCAGAGGTGTTGGAATGGATGTGGTGTCTACTAATATTGAACTGGTGGGTGGATCAGTTTCAGTAGAGAGCATTCCAGAGCAAGGAACTACAATTACATTAAAAATTCCTTTAACACTTGCAATTATAGACGGTATAAACATTAAGGTAGGCAGTACTTTCTATACAATTCCTACAACCAATATCAAAGAGTTCTTTCGACCAGATATTACGAATATTATAAGGGATCCACATGGTAACAATATGATTATGGTAAGAGGTCAATGTTATCTAATTCTCAAACTTGCGGATTTGTTTGAAGTAAAAGGAGCAAGCTCTGATTTTTCAAATGGGATTATGATTATGATGGAAGAAAATGAAAAGATTATATGTCTCTTTGCAGATGAATTGTTAGGGCAACAGCAGGTCGTAGTAAAAACTTTGCCAGATTATATACTTCGATCAAAGAAAATCAAAGGTATTTCAGGTTGTACGTTATTGGGTAACGGAGGTATTAGCCTTATTATTGATGTTGCTGCGTTGTTAAGGTTAGATGTGTAGAAAAGTAATTTTTATATTTAATAAAGGAGAGGAGATTTACTATGACGGAAATTGATTTAAGCGATTCAGTAACAGAGGAAGATACCCAAAAGGGAAGATATTTGACCTTTACGCTTGGGAAGGAGACGTATGGGTTGGAAATTAGATACGTTACTGAAATAATTTGTATTCAGGCCATTACAGAACTCCCGGAACTATCTGAATATTTGAAGGGAATTATTAATTTAAGAGGAAAGATTATACCGGTTATGGATGTAAGGCTTCGATTTAAAAAGGATTATTGTGAATACAATGATAGAACCTGTATTATTGTAATCAACATTAATGAAATTTCAGTTGGCTTAATAGTCGATGGGGTATCAGAGGTTTTGTCAATTGATGAGAAAGATATAGTTGATCCCCCGAAGATAAATAGTACTTTTCAGAATGGATATATAAAAAACATTGGAAAAGTAGGAAGTGATGTAAAACTTTTACTTGATTGCAAGAAACTACTTTCTGAAGATGAATTAGTTGAAATTGATAAAGCAATATCGTAAATATCAGAATAAATGAAGAAATACATATAGTTTACTAAATACGATTTTTCAATTTTATAAAAATATACAAAGGAGGATGATTATGATTAAAAAGTTTTATGACTTAAAAATAGGAGTAAAATTAGTGTTAGGATTTACATTGGTTGCTTTGATAGCTGTTGTTGTAGGTGTTGTAGGTTTATTAAACATAGTAAGTATCAATAATGCAGACAGTCAGCTTTATAGTGGCAATACTAGGGGGATTCAGCTAGCAGCAGAAGCAGATATCACCTTTCAACAAATTAGAATTAATATGTTAAAAATACTAACTGATAATGATAACATGAATACATACTTGGATAAAATTAAAGGTTATGAAACGGATATGAATGATTACTTGCAACAATATAAATCAACTATGTTAGCTGGAAGCCAAAAAGAATATGATGATGTAACAAAGAGTAAAGAAAATTATGTTATCGTATTGGAGGAAGTTATAGCAGCGGCTAAAAACAGCGATATTGATAAAGTTAATATTCTGATTAAGGGAGATGCATTGAAAACCGCAGATGCTTTAACTAACTCATTTAGTAGTTTACTTACGTATAATTTGAAAGAGGGAGAGAATAAATCCAAAAGTAATGATAAGATAGCCGAAACTTCTATTATTATCATGGTTAGTATTATAGTTCTTGGTCTTTTGATTTCAGTAGTGTTAGGAATTGTTATATCAAGAATTATAAGTAAACCAATTAATCTTATGGTGCAAGCAGCGAATAGACTTGCATTAGGGGATGTGGATGTTGAGGTTGAGGTCAAGGCAAAGGACGAAACAGGCAAGTTGGCGCAAGCCTTCCAAGCAATGATAACAAATATCCGTTCCCAGGCACAAACGGTGGAAAAAATCGCTAGTGGTGATCTTACCGTGGATGTTAACATCACTTCTGATAAGGATTTGCTCGGTATCAAACTTCACGAAATGGTGGAAAAGAATAACGAAGTACTTTCAAATATAGCAGCAGCTTCTGATCAGGTAGCAGCAGGTTCAAAGCAAATCTCTGATTCTAGCATGGCACTTTCTCAGGGAGCAACAGAACAGGCAAGTTCAGTCGAAGAACTGACAGCATCGCTTGAAGAGATTTCAGTTCAAACTAAAATCAATGCAGAGAATGCCAATAAGGCAAATGAATTGGCTGAAATCGCAAAGAACAACGCTCTCAAGGGTAATATGCAAATGAAAGAAATGCAAAATGCCATGGAGGAAATTAACGTGTCTTCTTCCAATATTTCTAAGATCATAAAAGTCATTGATGAAATTGCTTTTCAAACAAATATTCTTGCGTTAAATGCTGCAGTTGAGGCAGCACGTGCTGGTCAACATGGAAAGGGCTTTGCTGTTGTAGCAGAAGAAGTAAGAAACCTAGCCGCTAGATCTGCTAATGCAGCAAAGGAAACAACTGATATGATCGAAGGGTCAATACATAAGGTGGAAATAGGAACACGTTTTGCTAATGAGACCGCTGAAGCACTGAATAAAATTGTGGAGGATGTTGCATCCGCGGCAGCGTTAGTAAATAATATTGCTATTGCATCAAGTGAACAGGCGATCGGTATTGAGCAAATCAATCAGGGTATTATGCAGGTGTCACAGGTGATACAAACGAACTCTGCAACCTCTGAGGAAAGCGCAGCAGCAAGTGAAGAGCTATCTAGCCAGGCAGATATTTTGAAAGACACAGTAAATCGATTTAATATTAAAAAACCTAATTTCAAATATGATCGGTTTGAAGAGATGAATCCGGAGTTTCTTCATATGCTAGAAGCAAAACTAGAGAAGTTTAAGAGTCTGCAACATGATGACGGTACAAAAGATAAGGGTGATAAGAAAGTGAAAATTTCTTTGTCGGATAATGAATATGGAAAGTACTAAAAAGTAAAAGGACGAAGGAACCTTATAGAATGGAACGTGAGAAAAAGCTAATAGAGATCCATTTCTTACCTGTTTTATTCTATAGGGTTTGTTTTGAAATAAGGACAAAGATAAAGTATTTAAATATGTAATACATAGGAAACTAAAAGAATGTAAAACATAATATATATATTGACGTATTATTACCACCTTATTATAATATATATTATCGATGGCGATATAGCCAAGTGGTAAGGCATGGGTCTGCAACACCCTGATCCCCAGTTCAAATCTGGGTGTCGCCTTGAAAAGAGCAGCACAGCACGTGAGTGATGTGTTGCTCTTTTCTTTAGGAAGACACCAGATTTGAACTGTGTTCAATATTTGGGTGTCGCCTTGAAGAGAGCAATGCAACATGCGAGTGTTGCGTTATTTTTTGTTATATAGTTAACGATTAGTTAATAAAATTAACATAAGTTAACTACCAATCCATTGAAAATATTGGAATTAAAAGATAAAATATAAATAGATAATAGTTCTATAGATATTATAAATAAAAAACAGAACATATTGCATAAGGAAAGGAGATATATGAACTCAATACAGATAGGAAAAATAATATCCATAAATCGTAAAGGAAAGGGAATCACTCAAGAGGAGCTAGCACAGCATCTGGGAGTATCAAAGCCAGCTGTATCAAAATGGGAATCAGGTCAAAGTTATCCTGATATTTTACTTTTGCCGGTTTTGGCAGCCTATTTTAATATTTCAGTAGATGAATTACTTGGCTATGAGCCACAGATGCTCAAAGAGGATATTAGAAAGCTTTATCACAAGCTCGCGAATCAATTTGCAAAAAGACCTTTTGAAGAAGTTTATAAGGAGTGTGAGGAACATCTTAAAAAATATTATTCTTGTTGGTTCTTACAGTTTGAAATTGCCCTTCTTTATATAAATCATTGCAGTCTTGCGGGTTCTGCTGAACAAGTTAATGAGATTATTCAAAAAGCGCTTGAAGTATTTGATAGAATTGCAAAGTGTAGTGATGATGTCAGCCTAGCGAAGCAGGCATTGATACTCAAAGCTTTGTGTTGTATAAGCTTAAATAAACCTATGGATGCAATTGATATATTAGAGAATATGAAGGAACCACCCTTGCAGCCCGAGACGCTGCTTGCAAAGGCATATCAAATGAAGGGAGATAAAGAGAAGGCTCTCGTATATTTGCAAGGGAATGCTTACGTCAATTTGAGTTCACTTCTAGGTCTTGCCCCTGACTTCTTTATGATGTATGCGGATCAACCGGATAAGATGGATTCCTACTATAATATTTTTATAAAACTATGTGAGGTTTTTGATATGAAACAGCTTTACCCTGCAAGATTGTACACGATATATCTATCGGCTGCTTCGGTATATGTGATGCAAAATAGGCTGGAAGAAGCTATGGATGTACTTGATCAATATGTTGATTTAGTAAACCATAACTACGGTAAAGAGTTTACACTTCATGGTAATGCAACCTTTGACTTATTGGATAAGTATTTAACAGCTGTTGATGTGGAAACTACTGCACCGAGAAGCTCAGAGGTGATATGGCGTGATATTAAAAATGCAATTACAAGTAATCCGGCGTTTGCACCCTTAGAAGGAATGGAACGCTTTATAAAGATTAAGAGACGTATGCCTGACTAAGTAGCGATATAACCAAAACATATAATTGAAAGAAAAAGGAGAATCATTATGGATGAGATTTTAAAGTATTTACCGTTTATAGTACCAATTTTACTTGTTGAATGGGGGTTATTGATTACCGCACTGATTCATGTAATAAAGCATAAGAAATATCGCTTTGGTAACCAGGTGATGTGGATTGTTATAGTTGTGCTACTTCAGATTTTGGGCCCTATCTTATATTTTACAATCGGAAGAGGCGATGAAGAATGAGTATATTAGAACTTAGTAATGTTTATAAACGCTTTGGAGAAACTGAAGTGATTAAGGATCTAAGTTTTTCTGTTCCGGAACATTCTGTATTCGGTTTTATAGGTAAGAATGGGGCAGGAAAGACAACAACTATGAAGATGATTTTGGGCTTTTTGCAGACGGATGCAGGAGATATTCGTGTTTGCTCCGAAAAGGTTGCTTACGGGTTAACCAAAACAAATCGCAATATCGGTTATTTGCCAGATGTTCCAGAGTATTACAGCTATATGACCCCGAAGGAATATTTGCACTTGTGTGGTGAAATAACAGGACTAAAAAAGGAAGAGATTCAGACAAAATCTAAGGAACTGTTAAACCTAGTGGGTTTGGAAGGGATTAATCGACGAATTCGTGGCTTTTCTAGAGGAATGAAGCAAAGATTAGGAATTGCTCAAGCGTTGTTAAACGATCCTAAATTACTAATTTGTGATGAACCAACCTCCGCCCTTGATCCAGTGGGAAGAAAAGACATTCTTGATATTTTATCTTTGGCAAAGGATAGAACGACAATCGTATTTTCCACTCATATTTTGTCCGATGTAGAACGCATCTGTGACAGAATCGGGATTTTGGATAACGGCAAGTTAATGGTAGAGGGAACGGTAAATGAGGTAAAAGATAATTATCGTACTGATACACTTCGAATTGAGCTAGCTTTTGGAGCTGTTTGTGAAAAAGTAACTGAGGATTTAAAGAAACTTCCTTTCGTTCGTAGTACTAGTATAGAAGAGAATAAAATAGATATTGGACTAATGAATGCACAGGAACAGGGGCTCAGTGTCATGGCATATTTGGTAGCGGAAAAGGTACCTGTTCTTCGTTATGAAATTTTGGAACCTTCCCTAGAGAACGTATTTATGGAGGTGATTCGATGAGAGTGTATATTGCATTTACAAAAAAAGAAATCGTGGAGCAGATACGAACCTATAAATGGTTAATTGTAATAAGTGTGTTCTTTTTGTTTGGTATGATGAGCCCATTGTTGGCAAAACTAATGCCGGACATTATGTCCGGAATGAAAGTAGAGGGAATTAAGATTGAGATACCAGAGCCAGTTGTAATGGATGCGTATGCTCAATTCTTCAAAAACTTTACACAGATGGGCATTCTTATCCTTTTGTTGGTGTTCGGGGGTACCTTATCGAATGAATTAATGAAAGGAACGCTAATAAATATCCTTGCGAAAGGACTACCAAGACCTACAGTTATCTTATCAAAATTCACCGCAAGTGTAATTCTTTGGACAGTAGGACTTCTCGTAGCGGTAACAACAACCTATGGTTATGCATTTTACTTATTTGGTGATGCATCTGTTCCAAATTTCGTATTCTCAATTTTCTGCCTATGGTTATTTGGCTGCTTTTTGATTGCACTCATTTTATTATCCAGTGCTTTAGCGAATGGTACATTTGGAGGGTTAATCTTATCAGTGATAACATTGGTTGTCTTATTATTAATTAGTATCAGTCCAAAGGTAGCAAAATTTAATCCAATTACTCTTACTTCTAAGAACTTAGATTTATTAAAGGAATCAGTGAACGTAAATGACCTATATCTGCCAGTAGCCATTACAGCAGTATTAACAATTGTAGCTCTATATTTAGCCATTCTTTTGTTCAGAAGAAAGAAAATGTAAATGACGCTGTCTTTTGCTCAATAAGAATGCTATAATCTTGGAACAATATCAGAATAATGATTTAGATCTGATTAATATAGAAAGAGGAGCATAATTAATGAGCAATATATGGCATGATATTAACCCAAATCGAATTAATTCCAACGATTTTGTGGCAGTTGTTGAGATTTCAAAAGGAAGTAAGAAAAAGTATGAATTGGATAAGGAGACAGGATATATTATCTTAGATCGTATTCTTCATACCTCAACACATTACCCTGCGAATTATGGATTTATACCAAGAACCTATGGCGATGATAATGACCCGTTGGATGTACTTGTTATGTGTTCAGAGCCAATTGAGCCGATGTCATTAGTGCGTTGCTATCCGATTGGCGTTATGAATATGATCGATAATGGAAAAGGTGATGAGAAAATTATCGCAATTCCATACAATGATCCTACTTATAATATGTACACCAATATCAGTGAGCTCCCACCACATATTTTTAATGAAATGAGACATTTCTTTAGTGTATATAAAGAATTGGAGAATAAGGAGACTGCGGTGAATGAGTTTGGCGGTCCAGATGAAGCAGTGACGATTATTGAACATTGTATTAAGAATTATAATGAGCTGTTTGAAGTAAAAGCTAAGTAGAGGATAGCAAGAAAATAAAAGGGTTTTTCAATCCAGTTAATCTTCAGGTAGAGCCCGTTAGTACAATAACTGGATACGTTGAGTGATGAGGGTTACATTGAAACCCGTATTTTATGGAAATGCAACTTAGGCTTAGTAAGTGATAAGTCATCCATACTCTAAATGAATGAATAAGTGGACATATCTATGCAGATGCGCAGACCGGCCTCATGCGGATGTCCTGTTCCGTATGTGGGTAAGGCAAGTCATATGCATAGATATGCCCACTTATTCATTTTCTATATCTAAATCTGACTTATCATAAACTACCCATTATTACTATTGTCATTCATAATGCTATATGCAGCACTAAACATCCCAAAGAGAATACCGGTAATAGGGAATACAATCCAGCAGATATACCACAAATGAAATACAAACCCTAAAGTCAAAAAGATAAGTGCAGCTAATGGCCAAACAATGGAGGCAACAGCACCAATAACCTTATTATCCGCTTTCTTTTTTGGAGTATAATCTCCGGTCTTTAAAAGCCTATCAAATGATTCCTTCTGATTACCGGAGAGGACAAATAGGACAACAGCGATATCAACAATAATCAACATTACTATGAGACCTAAGGAATTCGTTAATGAATCCCCTTGCGATGTAACGAACAATGAAATCGGAGATAATAGAATAAGGCATACGCCAATTACAATATTAAGGTTAAACGTGGGCATAAACTTACTATATTCTTGTCTTAGTTCGTTCTCTAGATCATAAGGGAGAAGGACACCCTCTTCTATAAATTTGTAACGTTCTAAACTCATTCCTGACTTTATTAATAGGGCAACAGCAATAGTTATGATTATAAATAATGCTATAATACCGGAAGATTCTGGTGCGATTAAGACTTCACTATCAATTAAAGCGTTAATTAAAATGAGTACAATAGGTGCCATAATACAGAGAAATACGCCAAGCGCTATTTGAATACCGGTCACTTTTTTAAATGTAATATAATCATTAACTTCCTCGCGGCTAATAGATCTCGCAGAGGTTTCATTGTTCTCAGTGTTTAATCCTAACTCACTAACTAATTCGTCGATATTGCCAAACTCCGAGATGACGATTCCAATTGCTTCGTTCTCTGATTTACCCTGGTTCTTTAATTCAAGATATTTTTCTTCCATATTGGTAAGAATATTATTCTTTAATTCAACGATTTGTGCCGTTCTAGGTAGACGGGCAAACATGTTATCCAAATATGTTTTAATTGTTTCCATTATTCTCTCCACTCCTTTATAAATCTACTGATTACAACTTTCGTTAGTTCCCATTCTTCGCATTTCTCTTTGTAATATGCAATACCACTCGTTGTTATCCTATAATAGGTACGTCGTTTACCAAAGGTTTCATCTCCGTAGAAGGATTCGATATACCCATTGTTTTCTAATCTGCTAAAAGCAGAGTAAAGGGTAGTTTCTTTCATAATATACTTCTCTTCTGACAATTCCTTGATGTTTTTTGATATCTCATATCCATAAGATTCACCTTGTAGGAGGAAATATAGGATAATTGTATCGTTGTACCCTCTGATGACATCACTGCTTATCATATCGAGACCTCCTTGACAATGATTAAAGATGGGCGCGCTATCCATCTTTTTGTCTACTGCATCTGTCGTAGTAATGCAACTATAACATAATTACTACGACAGGTAAAGTACTTTTTTATAATAATTTCAAAATATTACTAAATTTAATTTTTCATATTGCAAATAAAATAAGAAACAGCTAAAATAATTTTAATCGAAACAATGCTAAGGGGGGCAATTCGTTGGGAGAGATAGTAATTGAGAAGATAAATTATAAAGCGTTCGTCGTTATGCTGGCGAATTTGTTTTTCTTAATAGCCGCACTTGCAATCGTAATACTTGGTTTTAATGAGAATAAAGCTAGTTATTATTGTCCCGGTATGGCAGCAGCATTTGCATTTTTAATAGGGTTTATAGGATCTTTGTTTAACGTATTACAGGTAAAAAGCCTGTTAACAATTACGATGGAAGGTGTCGTTGATAATTCCTCCCTTAGTGGAGCGGGATTTATCTCTTTTGATGATATTAAAGAATTTATCATTGTAACGGTATATGGAAAAAAGGTAATAGCGGTAATTCCGAAGAACGTTGATGAATTTTTAGCAAAGATGAATGTGGTTAAGCGTAGAATAGCAAAAAGAAATGTTAGCTTGAATTTACCACCTGTTATGATTCCGGTTAATCTTGCTAAGGATATGGAGCCAGAGGATATCTTATCCTTACTAACCAAAAGACTGTCAGATAATAACAGTTTATATTAACTATTAGGTGTTTGAGCAAAATAATAGAAAATTGTAATTTAATTATACAATTTTACTAATATTATATAATACATAAAAAATAGGTTGTAATATGTACTTACCTATGGTAACATAGTTAATTGTGATATGTTATACAATAAATTCCTTGCTCTTTAAATGTGATTTTGATTCTTCGTCAATCAAATAGCATTAAAAAAGGGCCAGAGACCAGAAGGAGGTGCTAAGCAACTATGAATCATTATGAATTAGCCTTAGTTGTAAATGCAAAAATCGAGGATGAAACCAGATTAGCTACATTAGAATCAACAAAAGAACTTATTACCAGATTTGGTGGTAACATTACAAGTGTTGATGACTGGGGAAAGAAAAGATTAGCTTATGAAATTCAGAAAATGAAAGAAGGCTTCTACTATTTCATCCAATTCGAATCTGATTCAACAGTTCCAGGCGAAATCGAGCAGAGAATTCGTATTATGGAAAATGTGATCAGATATTTGTGCATCAGAAAAGATGCTTAATGAATAGCAAGCCAATGTACGTCGCATAAGAAGATGTATTGAACGACGATACGGCTTGTGGATATACTACCCTAAGGCAAACTTAATTAAGGGAGGTATTAACTTATGAATAAAGCTATATTAATTGGACGTTTAACCAGAGATCCTGAGGTTAGATACTCACAGGGTGAGAGTGCTACCGCGATTGCAAGATTTACTATAGCAGTAGATCGCAGATTCAAAAGAGCCGGCGAGACACAGGAAGCGGATTTTATTGGCTGCGTTGCCTTTGGCAAACAGGCAGAGTTCGTTGAAAAGTATTTCAAGCAGGGCATGAAGATGGTTGTATCAGGTAGAATTCAAACAGGTAGTTATACTAACAAAGATGGAGTTAAGGTATATACAACTGATGTGGTAGCAGAAGATATTGAATTTGCTGAAAGTAAGGGCGCTAACTCAGAGATGAGTGGTGGACAAGGTGGATTCCACAAGGAATTTAAACCGGAACCAAGCTCAGCAATGGGGGATGGATTTATGAACATCCCGGACGGTATAGACGAAGAATTACCATTTAACTAGATTATGAAAACTTGAATAAATAAGTAAGTTTTAATCAACTTACAATTATCAAATTTCGGATAAGGAGGTCATGTTCATGCCATTCAAAAAAAGCAATGATGATAGAGGCGATTCTCCGATGAAGAGAAAATCCTTTGGACGCAGAAGAAAAAAGGTATGCGTATTCTGTGCTGACAAAAATCACACAGGTATCGATTATAAAGATGTTAACAAATTAAAGAGATATATATCTGAGAGAGGTAAGATTCTTCCTAGAAGAATTACCGGCAACTGTGCAAAGCACCAGAGAGCATTAACAGTAGCAATCAAAAGATCAAGACACATCGCTTTAATGCCTTACACAATGGATTAAGTCAATTAACAATGTGTCTCGACACATCGCTTTAAGGACTTACACTATGAATTAAACTAAAATTGAAAGTTGCTATATGACTAAGGTCATGTAGCAACTTTTTTTAATGCTTGTAATTATAAGAGAAGAAATCAAAAACTATATAATATGATATATTAACAGATATGAATCTTGATAATACGATTTTTATATTTGTAATATTACAAATTATGTATTATTCTGAAATTAATGAACTTTGTACAATAGAATACAGAAAGGTTAAAATAATGGATAATACAATAGTAAGTTTACTTTGGCCGACGGAAAAGGAGGCTTATTCCTCAAAGATTCATAGAATTAATCCTGCTACAGAACTTGATCTTGGTTTGGAGGAACTATGTAAAAGCATAACAAGCAATGAAAAACAATGTAAAATCATAAAAGAGATATTTGCAAATATGTGCTGTGACGAAGAGGTTATCAGATACAGACAGAATATTTTTGAGGATTTTCTACATTCGGAAGAACTCATAGCTGCAATGGGAAGTATACTAAAAATATTGGAAGATCTACAGTATATAACGATTCAATCCTCGTCCTCTGAAGAAGCGAGGTTGTGGAAATTATTTTCTAGATTTAAAGAGCTAGAAGCTTATGTTGACTGCGTTTTAGAGATTAACCGTTTAATACAGGGACTTGATATTAAATCAGAGGGGTTATCTGCTGTTCGAAAGAAAATATGTGATATAAGTGAAGATGCAGAATTCAAAGCACTTACAGACACTGTTAAAAGTCTTAATATTGAATTAAATGAGATTCAAAGTATTACATTAGGAATTAATTTGGATGCATCCTTAAATCCCATGGAGGCCACTTTAGTATCTGTTAATAAGACAAGATTTATAGAACATTCATGGTTTACGGAACTTGTTCAACAAAAAACAGGAATTAAGTACCAGGATTTTGGCAATATATCAAAAATTTATAGGATGAGTGATGATCGAAGAAATGCAATTATGTATTCTTTATACAGGGAGATAAATAAATTATTAACGCCTGTTATTAATGATCTATCGTCCGGATTGAAAAGTTATACACATATTAAGGGTTATACTCTCTTGAATTTGATTCCTGAGATTACTTTTTACTTAGGTTGTACAAGGTTGCTTAAGAAGGTGAAAGCAAACGGAATGCCGTTGTGCAAACCTGAGATTAGTAAGATTGATGATAGAAAATGTACAATTAACAACATATACAATATCAATCTGGCATTACACATGCTGCAGCAAGATGGCAATCCCGCAGAGAACATGGTATTGAATAATGTAAACTTTGATGAGGACGGAAGAATATTTATTCTAACAGGACCAAATCGAGGGGGGAAAACGGTATACACAGAAGCAGTAGGGCTGGTATTTATTTTGTTTCAAGCAGGAATTTTTGTTCCTGGGGCTTATGCCTCAATGAGTCCTGTCGATTCTATTCTTACTCATTTTCCGGTTGATGAAAATCAGACAGTAGAGCTTGGAAGACTAGGTGAAGAAACGAAACGCTTGAATGAAATATTTCAAGAGGCCACGAAACACAGCTTGATTTTATTAAATGAATCGCTTTCAAGCACTAGCTTTTCAGAAGGTCTGTTTATTGCTCAGGATATTGTCAAAGCGCTGAGGTATTTGGGAGCAAGAGTGATATTTAATACTCACATGCACGAGCTTGCAACTTATGCGGACAAGATCAATTGTGAGGTTCCAGGCGAAAGTAAAATTATTAGTATGGTAACCGGTTTAATGGAAGGCAAGCGTTCATACGTTATCTTACCGGGTGCCCCGCTTGGAAAAAGTTATGCAATGGATATTGCGGTTAAATTCGGAATAAGCTATGATCAGATTGTGGAGACAATTAACAAAAATAAATAATAAGTGAGCATAAAAGTAGAATTTTGGTTGAGGCCGTTACATGACTTAGGTTTATGTAGCGGCTTTTGATTGGAATATATAAAATATGGTTATTTTAACCCCTGTGAAAGGAATATATTAGTTATGAAATAGAAGGAAGAGAGTTCTGATATAAATTTATATCAAAACCCTGGAAAGATTGTTAAGATGAAGTATAAAAAGACAATTATAGATATTTTAGTAATCGCATCAGCCTTTCTTATTTTTATAATATGGAATCGTACTTACTTAAAAAATACAATTCAAACCACCACGTTGCCATCCGCAAAAAATTATGATATTTATTTAATCACTACAGACAAACAAGATGAGTTTTGGCAATATTTAAATAATGGAGCAGCAGATATGGCAGCCCTTACCGGTGTAAATTATTACTGGAGATATCCGGATGAGAGAAACCCACAAAAACAGATACAAGTAATCAATGAAGCGATTAATAACGGCGCAAATGCATTGTTAATTGCAGCCGATGATACCAAGAAAATCTCGGGCGTTGTTGAGGATGCAAAAGCAAAAGGAATAGCAGTGGTCTATGTAGATGCTCCGGCGAATGAAGAAGCAGTAACCACATTATCAACGGACAATCATAAAGCGGGTTTTGTTGCGGGGCAAAAGATGATCACTAATCTAAAAAATAGTGGAATCGAGTCTGGATCCATAGGTATTTTAAGCTTTAAAGATAGAATTACAGAAACACAGCGTGAAGCCGGATTTCGTGAAGCATTTATTAAAAATCCCGAATATGAGATATTATCAACAGTAAATACACAGGGTAAACCATATACTTCTCAGCTAGGGGCAGAAAAATTAATCACAGATAATGAGAATCTGGTAGGTTTATTTGGTACCAATGAAGGAATCAGCGTTGGATTAGGAGCTGCAAATAAGGCACATGATAACAAAATTTTCAGTATTGGCTTTGATAAATCCATTGCGACAAAGAAATTGTATGACGAGGGTAGTTTATCTATTATAATTGAACAAAATCCATATACAATGGGCTATGTAGGTATGGCCGAGGCCATAGCAGCAATACTTGGTAAAAATACCGGTCCAAGTTATTTTGACACTGGATTTTCGGTTTTGGAACCAAATAATTAATATAAAGTTTTGACATATGAGCATGTATTCTTCTTGCAATGTAATATATATAGTATAGAGCTTAATTTAATATAGGTGAATAGAGCTTTAATTCAATACCTTAAGGAAGGCTGGTAATGATGAGGCTGAAAAATATTTTTAGTATTGCCATAATCTCACTGGCATTATTACTTTTTATCATATGGCATCGATGCTGTATCATGGATACGGCACAAACGACTGCTTCGAATATTAAATATTATAAAGTTTATTTAATTAGTACGGATAAGGGGTTTCAATATTGGGGGACATTGAATCAGGGGGCGGAGGACATGGCTAAAATAGTTGGAATTCAATATATTTGGGATGCACCTGAAGTTAGAAGTACAAAGGAACAAATTGAGATTATTAATAAAGCTGTAAATGATGGTGCTGATGCACTCTTGGTTGCCGCAGATGACCCAAAGAAGATATCCGGAGCAATCGAGGATGCTAAGGCGAGAAATGTAAAAGTAATCTACGTGGACTCTCCGGCCTATGAAGAGGCGATAACCACTTTAACAACAGACAATTATGCAGCTGGAGTGAAAGCCGGACAGACGATGCTTTCTATTTTAGATGGTAAGGGGATTAATAGTGGAGCGATTGGTATTATCAATCTCGCAGATAAGGCAAACACGAAATTACGGGAGGATGGGTTTAGAAAGGTAATTGAAGAGGATGGAAGATTTGGTCTTCCGAAAACAATTTATACCGATAGTGATATACCGTCGTTTACGCAGGTTGCAGCACAACAAATGATAGATGAAAATAAAGATTTGGTGGCACTATTCGGTGTAAGCGAAGGAACTAGTATCGGTGTTGGCAATGCGATTAAGGCAAATGATAACAAATATGTTGGAGTGGGTTTTGATAATACGCCAACTAACTTGCAGTTGCTAAAGGGAGGAAGCTTGAAGGCTATTATAGCTCAGAACCCATATACCATGGGTTATCTTGGAATGGCTGAAGCAGTGGCAGCCATACTTGGTAAAGATACAGGTCCGGAATATATTAATACTGGGGTTTCCGTCATTACTAACGATAATTAATTGGTGTAGGTAAAATTCAGTTGCATATTGGTACGAATTGTCGTATATTAGAGTTGGTTAAATCACGGAATTCATTGGTATTAGAGTTGTATGTTTTATGTATGCCAATCAAATATTTACGAACTGTAGGAGGTACCTATATGGTGTCTATGAAGGACATCGCTGTCGCATGCGGAGTTTCAGTGGCAACGGTAAGCAAAGCCTTAAATGGACATAACGACATTGGGGAAGCAACAAAGAAGCATGTAAAAAAAGTGGCCAAGGAGATGGGGTATTTTCCAAATTCATCTGCCAGAGCGTTAAAAATGAACAAAAGCTACAATTTAGGAGTGCTATTTGTTGATGCATCACGTAGTGGATTGACTCATAATTATTTTGCTTGTATTTTAGAGAGCTTTAAGATAACAGCCGAAAAGCATGGCTATGATATTACCTTTATTAATGGCAGTAAGCAGAGAAAAGATAGAATTTCTTATGTGGATTGTTGTAAACATAAAGGAGTTGATGGTGTAGTAATCGCTTGCATTGATTTTGATGATCCTGAAGTTGTTGAGTTGATACAAAGTAATATACCAATTGTAACAATAGATTATGTGTTTAATAACAGGGTTGCTATTATGTCAGACAATATTAAGGGCATGAGAGATTTGTTCCAATACATTTATGATTGCGGTCATCGGAAAATTGCTTATATCCATGGAGAGAGTTCATTAACTGTAACAAAAAATCGTTTGGCCAGTTTTTATAAGAGTGCGGAATCGCTAGGGGTGAAGATACCGGATGAATATATCGCAGAGGCTCCTTATAGAGATATTGAGTTGACGTCACAAGTAACCAACCATTTACTTGAGCTAAATGATCCTCCAACTTGTATTATGTTTCAAGATGATTTTGCAAGTATGGGTGGTATTAACTTGATTAAATCACGAGGTATGACTATCCCCAGAGATATTTCAGTAGCCGGTTATGACGGAATTCAAATTGCGAAATTCATTGATCCTGCATTAACTACCGTATATCAGGCGACGGACGAGATGGGGAAAATAGCAGCTGAAAAACTAATATCTTTAATTGAGAAACCAAAACTCACCTTAATTGAACAGATTGTTATCCCAGGAGAATTGGAAGCAGGAGCTTCCGTAAAAATGTTATCGTAACTAAAACATTGCATAGTAATTCGAGTGTGCAATGTTTTTTTTACCCCATTTATTAAAATAATGATTATCATCTTCCTTAAATGAAAGGTTGGTGATATAATCATACTAATTAGTTTGTGAAAATTGTAATTGTAATCATTCCATAAGGAGTTCAATAATATGATCCGGAAATTAAAACTTAGAGGTGCATTAAGAGTATATTTGTTGTGGCCGATTATTTTGACCGCGCTATTGTTATGCATGAATCTAAGTATTTATGCAATAAATAAAGACGCAGCCTTTGTTGCTACCTTGTTTACAGTGCTATATTTTATATGTTCCATAGCCATCTACTATTCCAAACGTAATTCAATAGCCGCTGAATTGGTTAATTATGCAATGGATTACGGCCAAGTTCAAAAGAAGCTTCTGAAAGAACTTCAACTTCCGTATGCAATACTTGATTTGGAAGGAAGAATGTTGTGGGGCAATGATGAATTTATGGATATCATACAAGCGAAGTCTGCTGCGGTACATCCTATCTCTTATATATTCCCAGAGATAACGGTTGATGTATTACCAAAGATGGAAAAGGATGAAATCATTCACATAGCACATCAAAACCGTAATTACAGGGTATTGTTACGTAAGGTGGCAACACCTGATTTTGAAGAGGACAGTGAAGCGAATTTACAAGATACAGAGATAATTTGGAAGGATCGTAATGCTTTAATCGCAATGTACTTATATGATGAGACAGAGAATATTAGTTTAAATAAAGTAAATAAGGAACAAAAGCAGATTACAGGGTTGCTTTACATTGATAATTATGAAGAATCATTAGAAAACATAGATGAAGTAAGGCGCTCCCTATTGACAGCTTTAGTAGATCAAAAAATCAATAAATATATGCAAAGCATTGATGCAATTATTAAGAAATTAGAAAAAGATAAATATATTTTTGTATTTCAGCAAAAATATCTACCAATGCTTCAAACGAATAAGTTTTCCATTCTTGAAGAAGTACGTGGTATTAATATGGGCAATGAAATGTCAGTCACGATTAGTATGGGACTTGGCGTGAATGCAGAAACGTATGTCAGAAGTTATGAATTGGCAAGGGCAGCGATTGATTTGGCGCTAGGAAGAGGTGGCGACCAGGTTGTAATTAAGGATCAGGATAAAATATCTTACTATGGTGGTAAGAGCGTGTCTGTTGAGAAAAGTACACGTGTAAAAGCGAGAGTGAAGGCTCATGCCTTTCGTGAATTTATTGAAGCAAAAGACAACGTGGTTATCATGGGTCATAAAATTGGTGATGTTGACTCCCTCGGTTCTGCAATCGGTGTGTACCGCATTGCGAAAAATTTTAATAAAAAGGCTTATATTGTGGTTAATGAGATAACTTCTTCACTGCGACCCATGGTCAACAAGTTTATAGGGAATCCGGATTACGAAGAAGATATGTTTATTAAAAATGAAAAGGCTAAGGATTTAGTGGATTCTAATACTTTGTTGGTAATCGTTGATGTTAACCGTTCCACTTATGTGGAGTGTCAAGATTTATTGGATTATACAAAGACAGTGGTTATCTTTGACCATCATCGCCAGACGAAAGATGCAATTGATTTTGCTGTACTTTCCTATATTGAGCCATATGCATCCTCCACGAGTGAGATGATTGCTGAGATTATGCAATACATCGGAGGCAATTTAAAATTAAGGCCAATTGAAGCAGACGCATTATATGCCGGAATTATGATTGATACCAATAATTTCTTGACGAAAGCAGGAGTTCGAACCTTTGAGGCAGCAGCTTATCTTCGTAGAAACGGAGCTGATGTTACACGAATTCGAAAATGCTTCCGTAGTGAGATATCGGATTATAAAATCAAAGCGGATGCCATTAGTACTACTCAGGTATATTTGAAGCATTATGCAATTGCGATATGCACAGGCTCTGATGTAGACAGCCCAATGGTGATTGGAGCGCAGGTTGCAAATGAATTATTAAATATTACAGATATTAAGGCAACCTTCGTTTTTACTGATTATAATGATAAGATATTTATTAGTGCTAGATCAATTGATGAAGTGAATGTACAAGTAATCATGGAAAAGCTTGGGGGAGGCGGACACCTAAGTGCTGCCGGTACTCAATTGGTGAATACAACAATAGAAGAAGCAATAACAAAAATCAAAGCTACTCTCGATGAAATGAGTCGAGATGGTGAGCTGTAAAGGAGATTAAATTAATGGAAGTTATTTTATTACAGGATGTAAAAGCACTTGGTAAAAAGGGTGAGTTGGTTAAAGTGAATGACGGTTATGCAAGAAACTTCATATTCCCAAAGAAGCTTGGAATTGAGGCTACAAAGCAAAACCTTTATGATTTAAATAATCAGAAGGCAGCAGAAGCCAAAAAACAGAAGGAAATTTTAGAGGAAGCTCAAGGGTTAGGTAAAAAAATAGAGGGATTCAATGTAAAGCTATCCATCAAAGCCGGTGAAGGCGGTAAGACCTTTGGTTCTATCTCTTCTAAGGAAATTGCGTTGGCGGTAAAAGAGCAGTATGGAATTGATATCGATAAGAAGAAAATTCAGTTAAATGATCCGATTAAGCATGCAGGTTCCTTTGCTGTACAGGTAAAAGTGCACCCACAGGTTACAGCGGAGCTGCAGCTTAAAGTGGAAGCGGTTTAGGGATAAGTTCTGTAAGGGAGATTACACCAATGGATGAATCATTTATTAAACGAGTACTTCCACATAGTGCTGAAGCAGAACAATCTGTAATTGGATCTATGATAATGGATCGGGAAGCCATTGTTGCAGCTTCAGAAATATTAAACGATAATGATTTTTATGAAAAACAATATGGTATTTTATTTGAAACGATGGTGGAATTATCGAATGAAGGAAAACCGGTAGATCTAGTTACCCTTCAGGATCGGTTAAAGGAAAAGGATGTTCCACCCCAGATTTGTAGCTTAGAATTCATAAGAGATTTGGTTACCTCAGTTCCAACCTCAGCGAATGTGAAATACTATGCGCAAATAGTACATGACAAAGCAGTTCTTCGTAAACTGATTAAAGCAGTCGAAGAAACAGCCAACGAATGTTATCTGGACAAGGAAAAGCTGGAAGTTATACTTGAGAAAACGGAAAAGCAGGTATTTGATATTGTTCAAAACAGAGGAACAAAGGAATTTACTGATATAAAGGAAGTAGTACTAAGAACAATTGATAGCATTGAAGCAGCAGCAAAAAATCAGGGAAGTGTAACCGGTGTTGCTACCGGATTTTATGATTTGGATTATAAAACAGCTGGATTTCAACCTTCAGACTTGATTTTAATTGCGGCAAGACCTTCCATGGGAAAAACAGCTTTTGTACTTAATATTGCAGAATATGTAGCTGTTAAGAGTAATATCCCAACGGTTGTTTTTAGTTTGGAAATGTCTCAGGATCAGTTGATTAAGCGTGTACTCTCTATGAATTCAAAGGTTGATTCTCAATTGCTACGAACAGGTAATCTGTCCGGTGAGGATTGGTCAAATCTGATGGAAAGTGCTAGGAATGTCGGTAATTCAAATTTAATTATCGATGATACCTCAGCAATATCGGTTAGTGAGCTTCGTTCCAAATGTAGAAAACTAAAAATCGAGAAAAATCTGGGATTAATAATAATTGACTACCTTCAGTTAATGACGGGTAGTAAAAAATCTGAGTCCAGACAACAGGAAATTTCTGAAATATCAAGAACATTAAAGTCCTTAGCGAGAGAGATCAATGTACCTGTTATCGCACTGTCACAGCTAAGTCGTGCAGTTGAACAACGTCCGGATAAACGTCCTATGCTATCCGACTTACGTGAGTCTGGTGCTATCGAGCAGGATGCCGACGTGGTTATGTTCATCTATCGTGATGACTATTATAATAAAGACACCGAAGAACCTGGAGTGTCTGAGATTATTATCGGCAAGCAGAGAAATGGCCCGGTAGGTACGGTAAAGCTTGCGTGGATGTCACAATTTACGAAGTTCGCCAATCTGGAGAGATAAGCGATTGATAGAAATTACATTGCAAGAATTGTTGAAAAGGGGAACCTTCTTATGGGTTTCCTTTTTTTATGTCGACAAGTTATATGTAAATATGTGGAAATTATATTGCATTTGAAGGTTGCTATGTTATAATGTAAAAAGTGGAAAATAAATACAAGTTTTAGGAGGGCAAACGAGTGGACGAAGTTAGGTATATGATTTCTGAGGCTGCAAAACGTGTAGATGTAGAGTCTCATGTTCTCAGATACTGGCAAAGGGAACTTGCTCTACCGATTTCACGTAATGAAATGGATCAACGCTATTACAAGGAATCGGATATTGAGTTGCTGAGAAAAATTAAACTTATGAAAAAGCAGGGTTTTGGATTAAAGGCAATTAAGATGTTTATTGCCAATCAAAACATGCCGGATTCACTTGATGCTAATACTGAAATACATAGCCATGAATTGTTTAAAGTTGAAAATGAGGAGGATAAAGATATAGAGATGTTACAAGAGGACAAGCTTACAGAAAAAGGAGAAGAGACTAGTTTAACGACAGAGGGAAAAGGCAAAGAACTCAAACCTCAGCCCGGTACTAAGATGGATCAGTTCAAATCTATTATGAACAACATTATTCTCGATGCTTTAAAAGAGAATAACGGTACCTTGACAGATGGAATTAACACACATGTTACAGAGAATGTAGTAAGAGAGATGAGTTATCTGATGAGGGTTAAGGAGGAAAAGGAAGAAGAACGTTTTAAGAAATTCGATGCCACCTTAAGAGAATATCAGAGAAGTAAGATGATGTCAGCGGTAAGTATTGATAAAAATAGAAAGAAATCAAAGTTTTTTAAGAAGAATAATATTAAATTTTAACCACAAAAAAGAGGATATAGCAAAACCATAACCATCTTACGATCTTATTATGGTTTTGCTATATCCTCTTTTTATGTATCTGATTACTGTGCAGAAATTGCACCTGTAGGACATGTATCTGCACATGCGCCACAATCGATACAAGTAGCAGCATCGATTTCGTAATGGTTTGCACCTTCTGAAATTGCACTAGTTGGGCAGTCGCCTTCACAAGCTCCGCAGCTAATACATTCATCGCTAATAACATAAGCCATAGTAATTACCTCCTTTTCAAACAATCCATTATATTTTAATATATCATTGAAATTTATGCAAGTGAATTCTTAGGATATTAGAGGAAATCTTAAAGATAATTCATGGAAAGTTAAGATTTGAGTCCTTGACGGTTTTAAATTGTTGACATATAATATTGCATAAGATAGGCTAGTATTTAATTTATTTTATAAAAAGGGGGATTAATCCTCCCAAATAAGGTGTCAACAATCTTAACATAAATTAAAGGGATGAAAGATCTCCCAACAGCACATCAATAACAATTTTTAAAGGAGGATTCAATATGTCAACTATAACTAAGGATATGACTATTGCTCAGGCGATTTCTACTAATCAAAATATTATACCGGTATTATTAGATATTGGTATGCACTGTCTTGGATGTCCTTCCGCTCAAGCAGAGACTTTAGAAGAAGCGGCTATGGTTCACGGATTAGATCCAGAAGAATTAATGCAACGTATTACAGCAGAGATTGGTGAATAATTAAAGATAAAAAAGGATGAGGCTATTAACCTCATCCTTTTTTTACATTACAGATAAAACCTGCAAAGCGTGACTCTTAACAATCGTTTCATAATGTTCCTCATAATAGGTGGAACTTGCATAAGTAAAGCGCTCTACTTTTCCGAATTCAGATATGATGTTACAAATTTTGTTGAATTCCTCAGGCGTATGGTCGGAAATACTAATCACTAAATAATAAGTTGATGTAACTGAGTTCTTATATAAAGTATTGATACCATGATAAATTCCAAGTAATATATTAGATAATTCTATAACCTCTTTTAATGATCGGAAAGTATAAATCTTTACTAACTTTGTAGGAGGTAACACACCTGGTTTTTCCTGTACATCAGTGGTGGACAATTCAGCTGTTTCTATTATATCTTCTTTCAAATTGTCTTCAAGATCCTCGTTAATATCATCCTCTGCCTGATCAAAACAATTAATAATCTCGTCAGCATAGGAATCTTCATCATCTTCATCTTTGTCAGGACTATCCTGATCATTGAAAGATGAAAATTTAGAAAAGCGTGTATCTAATTCATCCGGATCATCAACCTTTGTAATTACTAATATTAGGCATTCGGTAGAAACCGGAATTGCTTCAATCATTAGCGGTATATCATCTACTTCAAAACCGAATTCATAAAAAGCTTGTTGAATCATGTCGCGAAACAACGCTTTAGCTTTCTCAGTACCATAGGCAAGCTCACTTATCTTTAGCTCTCGGTCTATTAAGTCACTTTTATTTAAGGTACATCTAATCTGATTGTCACTAATTTTTTCTATCTTCATAAAGTACACCCCTTTCTGAGCTTAAAGGAACTGATTAACGCAATTACGAAAACCATCCAATGGTGTAAAAAAAGTATAATTTAAAAAAGTAGTAAAGTCAATATGCCCCAGTGTTAAATTTGAATTTTATAAACGCCTGAATTCTACAGGAAAGAACATGTTGTGACATTGGTAAAACGTACAGAATATGTCAAAATATTTAGTAAAAAATACTGCTGGAAAACAGTTGATTCGATACCATTATTTGTATATAATTAAAGCATCTTAATTCTGTTTTGTACTGATAGGAAAGGAGAGAATGCAGCAGGAGATCTGGTTTCAAAAGTATCAAATCTTAGGGTTACTTGGCAAAGGAGGCAATGCTAAAGTATATCTTGCAGAACACATCAAATTAAAATCACTTCGTGCAATCAAATTTATTTCTAAAAACCATCCCTTATATGATTTACAATTGAAAGAAGCTTTTGTATTAAAAAATCTGAAACATTCTTGTATTCCTATAATCTATGATATTGAAGAAAACGAAGATGGTTCCTATATTATTGAACAATTTCTTGAAGGAAAGACACTTAAGAGTATTGTATCAAAAAAAGGGCCATTTCGAGAAGAACTCATTATTCGATTTGGGAATCAGTTATGTAATCTAATTCAATATTTACATTCCGTTGAAAGACCAATTTTATATATTGATTTAAAGCCTGAGAACATAATTCTATGTGAAAACACACTTAAGCTTGTTGATTTTGGAAGTGCCCTATTTATGGACGAAGCAACAGCTCATCCTAATTATTATGCTACCAAAGGGTATGCAGCACCTGAGCTGTATACAAATAAGCAAATTGACGAGCGTTGTGATGTGTATGGTATTGGTTGCCTGTTATATTATATGGCTACAGGGGGATCAATAATACATGATAGTAAGGAAGTAAATCATATAGATTATTTAGGAAGATGTACAAAAAGGCTTAAAAAGGTGATATGTCGATGCCTCAGATATTCCCCTTCACAAAGATATGCTTCGGTTACTAAGCTAAGTGAACAATTATCAGCGTTAAAACAAAATGAACAGAACAAAACGGAATTGAGTAAGACGGTAACAATAGCAATTGGGGGGTCACAGTCAAGAATCGGAGTTACACATATGGCCTTTCGTACCTGCAAGTATTTACTTCGTGGCAGACAACTATGTATCTATCAGGAGAAGAATGCAAGTGGCAGTGTATGGTCAATGAGAAGCATTTGTAACAAAGTGGACATTCACAAAGGCGTGTATGTAATTGAGGGAATACCGATGATCCCTAGTTATCAATGTGCCAAAATAGATCCGGAGGATTATCAGTTTATCGTTCAAGATTTCGGATGTATTAACGAGGACAATCTTGCAGAATATCTATCAGCTGATATAAAGTTATTTGTATTAGGATCTAAGGAATGGGAACTGAAACATATGGAACATGCCTTTCGTATGATGACGGAATATAGAGATATTAATTGCCTCTTTAATTATTTAAATGCTAAACAATTTCAACAAATTGTGAAAAGTTTAAACAGAGATAATTGTTTTCGAATTCCCTATGAACCGGACCCTTTTACCAATATAACTGCACAGAAGGGTATGGAATTCTTTCAGGATGTTCTGCATCTTAATTGAGAAGCTGGTAAGAGGTAAAGTGATGGAAAGGACAACAATATGATTCATAAGCTAAGGCCATTCCGGGTATGGGAGGAATCACATCAAAGAAGGCGAAGAGAAGTAATCGGACTAATCGGAACACATCATGGTGTGGGAGTGACCTATACCGGACTTATGCTCTCCTTTTATATGGCTGAGGACAGAGGAAGAAGAACAGCATATCTAGAATGTAATCAACATCAGGATATGATGCTAATTCGTTCCTCCTATGATTGGAGCAGTGAGGAAGAGCATTCATTCTCATTTCATAGAGTAACATGTTATCCTGAAGTAAAGCGTGATCAAATTGCTACAGTCTTAAATGATGACTATGAGTGCATTGTTCTGGATTTTGGTACGGACTATATTAACAACCGTGACGAGCTATTACGGTGCGATGTAAAAATTGTTATGAGTGGCAAATCGGCATGGGAGATCCTAAAGCTAAAGAATTTTGTAAATGAGACAGAATTAATATCCGGTAGTGATTCTTGGTTATACTTTATTCCCCAAGCAAGTGATAAAGCAATAAGTATTATTAAAAAAGAAGTAGAGAGGGAGGTGATTGCCGTTCCATTTATTGAGGAACCGGTCTTGCCTTCCAAGTTAATCAATCATTTTTTTGACAGGGTATTGTGATTAATAGTGCATGAATAAGAGCTGGTAGGGACAGGATAAGTATAACATATCACAAATGAACTTCTTATCCGAGAATGAAAGTGATGTAACTGAGATATAATAGCACCTAGTTCTTGCTTTATGAATTACGTACCCGATCATAATTATGATGTTTGATTTACTACGTATAAAAAGCATACAGAGTTGGAATGATTCAAAGTAAACTGACTTAAAAGCCCTCTATACTTAATGGTTAGTGGTTATTAAAGAATAATGTTCTGTCTGATATGCTTGTGTATGACAGGGATGGTTTTATAAAGAGGCATTCATAGAAATTTTCAGATATTAAACCAAGTAAAGTAAGATTGTATTTGGAGAATACTGATTGAAACTATGAAATGCCTCTTTTTGACTCTTTTGTGTAAAAAAAGTCGATATTAGTAATGACGATAAAGAATATTAATGCTATAATATTCTAAAATGTGCAAAAGATATATTGGAGGTTACTATGGAGAGAAAAACAAAATTGGCGATTATCGGTTCAGCGTTAGCTGTAATAATCTTAGTGATTGTCTTAATATCTGTGATTGTTGAGAAGCTTACTCCGAGCAAAGAAACCATGAAACTAACGGATTACTACAAGTTAAAGAATTCAGAGGTTGAAGTTATACTGCAGGATAGCTTTTATGAGAAAAAGGGAATATTAATCAACGATAAAGTTTATATAGATTATGATACGATTGTTGAGAAGTTTAACAAACGTTTCTATTGGGATAAGAATGAGAATATTCTCACTTATTCGACACCAACCGATATTATTAGAGTAGAAGCAGATAGTAAGGATTATAGTGTTACTAAAAGTACGATAGAAACGAAAAACTCTGTAGATTATCCAATTGTTAAAGTTTTTGCTGATCAGGTATATTTAGCGTTAGATTTTGTACAGCAGTATTCTGATATGAATTACAAACTTTATAAAGATCCGAATCGAATTGTAGTTAATTATATATGGGGAGATTACCTATATTCAACAGTAGATAAAGGAACACAGTTAAGATATGAAGCAAGTATAAAGAGTCCCATACTCAATCAGCTTGCGACAGGAACTAGCTTAATGTATGTGGATAAGAAGGAAACACCGAAGAATGGCTTTATTAAGGTGATGACGGAAGATGGGATTAAGGGATATGTTAAGAAAAACATGTTATCCAAGGGTGCTTATAAAAAAATAGAGAGCGCATATAAAGCACCTCAATATACGTCGCAAACAAGATCCGAAAAAATAAACATGGTATTCCATCAAGTGTTTAATAAAAGTGCATTATATCATCTTGAAGGGTTAATTAGTAATACGAAGAAGGTTAATGTAGTCGCACCTACCTGGTATAGTATTAACAATGAATCAGGAACCTTCACTTCTCTTGCATCTGATAATTATGTAAAGAAAGCGAATAACCTGGGCATGGAAGTATGGGCATTGGTGGATGATGTTAATAATAATATTGATATGAAAGAGCTATTGTCTTATACATCAAGAAGAGATAAATTATCTAATGCATTAATAGAAGAAGCGCTCACGCACAGACTCAATGGAATTAATATTGACTTTGAAAAAATACCGCTGGAAGCTGGCAAGGATTACATTCAATTTCTGAGAGAACTATCGGTGAAATGCCGAAATAACGGAATTGTTTTATCGGTAGATAGTTATGTTCCTTCTTCATATTCACAATACTATGACAGAGAGGAACAGGGAGTCATAGCAGATTACGTGGTGGTTATGGCATATGATGAGTTTCACTCGGGTTCAGATACACCAGGGCCAGTGGCTTCCATCGGGTTTGTCAAAGATGCTATCAAGAATATTCTTGAGATGATACCGAAAGAAAAGACCATAATTGGAATTCCTTTCTACACAAGACTTTGGAAGGACACACAAGGAGTATTGTCCTCAGACAACCTGACGATGACCGAAGCAAAAGCATTAATTAAAGATAACAAACTTAAAGCAAAATGGGATGAAAAAACCGGATGTTATTATGTGGAATACAAGAAGGATGGATCGACCTATCGTATGTGGCAGGAAGAAGAAAAATCATTAGAAGAGAAAATGAAGGCAATCTATAATGCAGATATGGCAGGTACCGCAGCTTGGAAGCTGGGTCTTGAAAGTGAAAGTGCATGGAATGTTATTATTCGTTATCTTAATTAGATGATAGAAGTGAAAAAATAGGTAGTGAACTTGATAAAATAAGGATTTAGGTAGTTTGGAATCAGACAATGTACTATCTTTATTCCGGCTCGAATACAACGTAGCAATCCACTCGTGAATTGCTACTTATGTATAGACGCCGTTATAAAGATAGTACATTGTCTGATTTTATAGGTATTGTGCTTATTTTATCAAGTGCGAGAGACTTATTAAATAGGGAAGAACATGGATAATTGAGATGACTTATTGACACGATGAAGAAATAGAAGTTAAATGGGATAACTCATCGACACGGTGGAGTTAATAGAAAATTAATATTGGGATAGCTCATGTGCACGGTTGGATTAGTAGAAGATTCATTTCTGGATGATGTTATGGATAAAGACCCAGAGGTTGAGGTTGAGGTAACTGAGGCTTCACGAAGTTGGTGTAAGTTGGGACGGGGCATAGGCGAAAGTTTAGAATAGGAGTGAGATACTGTTCATAAGATGTAAAGAATAAGAGTAGTGGAAGTTTATTATGAAAAAATATTTTAGCGTTTTTTTTATGCTTTTTATTTTAGTTGCTATCGTGCTGACTTCAAACCCGTCTATAAAAGTTATGAAGCGTTTTTTCTTTACGCAAGAGAAGGATTCAAAGAATCAAATTGTTATTGTTATTGATCCGGGACATGGTGGTAGAGATCCCGGTAAGGTTGGAATTAATAATACGATAGAAAAGAATATTAATTTAGATATAGCCTTCAAATTAAAAAGTCTTCTTGAGCAAAATGATATAAAGGTATATATGACAAGAGAAGATGACACCGGGTTATATACACAAACGGATGCTTATAAAAAAAGAGCAGACCTTGATAATCGAGTTGATTTCATTCATTCTAAAGATGCAGACCTGGCTATCAGTATTCACCAAAATAGTTTTCCAGAGGAGTATGTAAAGGGAGCTCAGGCTTTCTATTATGATAAATCTCTTGGGGGTAAAGTGTTAGCAGAGATGATTCAAGCACAAGTAAAAAAAACGATTGCCGATGGTAATCACAGGGTGGCAAAAGCAAACACCTCGTATTATATGTTGAAAAAAACAAATTGTCCTTTAGTTATTGTAGAATGTGGGTATTTATCCAACAATTCGGAATCGACGTTACTTATGCAGAATGATTATCAGGAAAAGATGGCTTGGGGGATTCATCTTGCAATTATGCAGTATGTTAATCAAAGTGGATTAAAAGCAGGAAAGAGTGAATTAAATGAGACAGCAGACAGATAAACAAATATCATAAGTAGCTTAATTAAAATTATTTATTAATAGGGAGTACAAATCAAAGGTTTAATATAATGAGTTTAATAAAATGGCAGACAATTAATTAATTCTTCATTAACCGTAATAAGAATTATGTAATCATAGGGATTACAGAATCAACTGTTTGATATTATTTAAGTTACATGCTATAATGTTTGTTACGGTCATAAACTTAGCCACAGGGAGTATAAATAATGATTACAAAGATTATTCAAATAGATACAGATGATTTGCAAGAAGAATGCCTGAAGGAAGCAAAGATGATATTAGCTTCCGGGGGACTGGTTGCATTTCCTACTGAAACAGTATACGGCCTGGGAGCTAATGCGTTGGATAAGGAGGCTGCTAAGAAGATTTATGAAGCAAAGGGCAGACCTTCCGATAATCCATTAATAGTCCATATCTCCTCTACGAAGGATATGGAAGTGTTAGCAAGAGATATTCCAGAGAAGGCGTATCGCTTGGCAGAAGTGTTCTGGCCTGGACCGCTCACCATTATTCTTAATAAGAGGGAGTGTGTTCCCTATGAAACAACAGGAGGTCTAAGTACAGTGGCAATTCGGCTTCCTGCTAATCAAATTGCAAGGCAGTTAATTGAGAGTTCGGGAATTTTCATTGCGGCACCAAGTGCAAATTTATCAGGAAAACCGAGTCCCACAACAGCGGAGCATGTAATTCAAGACATGGATGGAACAATTGATATGATTATTGATGGTGGAAAAGCAACCTTGGGATTGGAATCCACTATAGTTGATTTGTCGGGAGAAACTCCCATCATATTAAGACCGGGTTGTATTACCAAATCTATGTTAGAGAATGTAATTGGGGAGATTGAATATGATCCCGCGATTATGTCGATTAGCCCAGATGTGAATCTGGTTCCAAAGGCACCAGGGATGAAATATCGGCATTATGCACCGGAAGGCAAGCTCACGATTTATGAAGGAGAGATTGCGAAGGTGGTAGATTCTATTAATGCCATTGCATTGGAGAACTGTGAAAAGGGTCATAATGTTGGAGTTATTGCTACGATGGAAACCAAAGATTTATACCGATATGGGGCGGTCAAAACCATTGGTTCAAGACAAGAAGAAGCTACAATTGCTGCAGGGTTATATGCTATTCTTAGAGAGTTTGATGAACTTCATACAGAATACATTTATTCTGAGAGCTTCGCAGATAATAGTTTAGGACAAGCTATTATGAACAGATTGCTAAAAGCAGCCGGTTATCATGTGGTTAAAGTTTGATAAATCAATAGAGGAACAATTGTAGTAATCGTTTTTGTTTTTAACATAGCGGATGGAACATGTTTTAACGATAATGATGTGCACAAAATCGGAGGTAGGTATGGGGAAATATAAGAAGTTAATATTCGTTTGTACAGGTAATACCTGCAGAAGTCCCATAGCTGAGGCTATTTACAAAAACTTGGAAAAAGTCAGTGATATGCAAGTGCTTTCTAGGGGATTAGTTGTTCTTTTTTCAGAGCCACTGAATCCAAAAGCTGAAATCGTATTAAAAAAACATGATTTAGAATTATTAGATCATGTATCAAATGGATTGAATGCGTCAGATATTGATGATGAAACAATGATTCTAACAATGACAGCAAATCAGATGAAAAAAATACAAGAAGAATATCCTGATACGAAAAATATATATACAATAAAGGAATATGCAGGAGAGAGCGGAGATGTAGTGGATCCATACGGAGGAACTTTGATGGATTACGAGGAATGCTACATTGAGTTAGGAAGACTAGTGAAAAAGACACTATATAAACTTAATGAAGAAGAGGAGAGATAATAAATGATAGCATTAGGAAATGATCATGGCGGTTTTGAAATGAAAGTTGCCATTATGGAATACCTAGATTCAAAGGGTATAGAATATAAGGATTATGGTTGTGGTAATGTAACTGCAAGCGATTATCCGGATCATGCTAAGGTGGTAGGAAGAGCAATTCAGAACAAGGAATGCGATCTGGGAATTCTTATCTGTGGTACCGGAATTGGTATTTCAATTGCAGCTAATAAAATGGAAGGAATTCGTGCAGCATTGTGCCATGATTGTTTTAGTGCAGAAGCAACCAGATTGCATAACAATGCAAATATCCTAGCGATGGGAGCGAGAGTAATTGGAGTTGGTCATGCATTAAAAATTGTAGAAACCTTTATTAACACACCATTCTCTGGAGATGAGAGACATCTTAGAAGAATTAAAATGTTGGAAGAGGATTAAGTTGTTCGGCATTATTAACCAAATTTTGAAGTTGGTCAAACTTTCCTTGATAAATTATATTTAATAAAGAATCTAATGTTCTTAGCGCATAGGTGGATTCAGCTTGCGTAATTAATCCTTGATCGGATGCATCGCATAACTCATCCAAATCCATAATACGAATAGTACCGTCTTCATACAGAATGACATCAATTAGTAGGTCTTCTATGATGACGGTATTTTTATTGCTATCTTTGTTAATCTGTATAATATCGCAATACCAATATACTACCTCATCCTTACTGTTATATACTTTGCTAATTTTATAACCCTTATTTAGAAAATAGGCAGACAGTCCACGGGAAATATCTTTTCTTGGATGAAGTGTATCCCATTTTGTAATAATTAAATCCTCTTGCATTACTAAAATGATATCATCTTCTAGACATATAAGCTCATTTGGGATATAACGTCTTCGATAAAGAGTGGGCACAATCATAGGATACCTCCTTAAGGGTAAGTGTAATGCCTGAGTGGAAAGGTTAACTCATTATAGCATGAAATTTTAAAACGGTATAGAAGAAGTGCAATAAAAACTATTACTTTTATATGCATTTACATGACTTAAATATACTATTGATATATATAAATTGAATATAACTCCAAAATATGGATAAACTGTTAGGTGATTAACCGAGTACCATTATGTTAGGAGGCATATATAAATGAATTGGAATGTTATTTTAGACAAGATAAAACATATATTTACATTGAAACGATCAAAAATCACATTATATATTGTTGTCGTATTATGGGTTGCAGTGGGCGCACAGATAATTATGAACCGTATGTTTACTGAGCAAATTCAAATTACAGAAGCGTTTGTAAAGTCTGATACAGCTAAGATGCAAAGTACCTTACAAGTGGTTGCAGAATACAATAAAGAAACGTTAAGTGAAGCAGGAAAAGAGGATATAATTTATAACCTTGCAGATGCAATTGGACTTGAAATTGATAATGATGTTACTGTTTTAAAGGAAGCATCACGTAGCGAGAGCTATTATTATAAAAAGGCAAAAAAGGCATCTACTGAGCTTAAAGTATCAAGTGTGGAAGAAAAAAATGGTGACACGACTAAGATAACGCACTATATTATTGCAAGGATTAATATATCGGACAAAATCAGTAGTATTGATAAATATAAAAATGAATTAGAAAAAGCAATAAAAGCGATTGGTGTAAAGGACTTGCAGACCACATTAAAGTATGAGGGCAGTAAAGATGGCAATCTTAGCACGGAACAAAAGAAAGAGCTTTCCAAAACACTAGTAAAAGATCTACAGGGTAAAATTGCTATGGATTATGATGAAGGTGATCTTTATACGGTATATGGTTATACAGGTATGCTAAATGATTATGTTGAATCAATGGGGAATAAGATTAATATTCAAATAGCGATAACCTATAACGAGGTTACAAATAAAACTACAGTAACACTTGCTACTCCGATTATAAACGATAGCTATTAATTTATATTTTTGCATAATTTATTTAATTATATATGAAAGGAGCACATTTCTCCTATACTAGCTTTTCACTGTATAGGAGAAATGTGCTCCTTTATACTTTGATAACAAAATTAACAATTTTGCTTAAAGTATTATAAATTAGATTAAAATTTGAAAATAGATTTACTAAATTGATAACTTATTAAACTCCAAGCATTATATAGAATAGATAAATCTTTCTATATTAGAACCAGCGTTTTCTTCCTCGATAACGTCTTCTACGATTGAAAACTTCATTGAGAAACATAACATATACTAAATCGTGATAATAATCTCGTTGATAATCCTGAGGAAATAGATAAATACTCTCTGCTTCTACCTGTGTCTGATCAATGGCTTCTTTTAGCTTAGCATAAATACGATCAGCAATCATTTCTAGTGATACCTTATCAGGATGTTCATCAAACATCAAACTTCCGTCATATTCCATATGATCTGCTTCGTTATCAATTTCACGTTGAATCATTCTTGCTGCTTTTGGATAAAGCTGTCTTATATAGAGTACATCTTTTTCATAATCAGCAGTGTTATCATAACCGTAAAGTGGAAATAAAGGTACTCCCATAGGTGCAACATATGGATTTGTATTAGTGAAATTAATATCTTGGGCACCTGTTATTCCAGGGTTTACACTTTGTGAGCCGGAAGGAGGCGTAGTAGGAGTTAGTGTAGGGGTTGGCATAGGCATAGGTCTGGTGCCACCTGCCGGAGTAGGGGTAGGCATAGGCATTGGTCTGGTGCCACCTGTCGGAGTAGGGGTAGGCATAGGCATTGGTCTGGTGCCACCTGCCGGAGTAGGGGTAGGCATAGGCATTGGTCTGGTGCCACCTGCC
>Ga0302215_10000288_pt1 | contig 37707 bp, 21 predicted proteins | sample II_Fen_N3_1_FD_194580 | JGI IMG/M metagenome (GOLD analysis project Ga0302215, IMG submission 194580) | Peat permafrost microbial communities from Stordalen Mire near Abisko, Sweden - II_Fen_N3_1 | ecosystem: Environmental > Terrestrial > Soil > Wetlands > Permafrost | place: Sweden: Abisko... | reverse complement strand
AATTACCGACAAAACCAAAAGGACGATCGAACGCCATATTGGAAATTTAAAAAAAGTTGGGAATATCGAATTCCGTGGAGCTGATAAAACAGGTGGCTATTACATTAAAAATGTAGAAAAAAGTGATTGAAGAAGAATAAATAACGAATTTGCGATTATATCCGGTTAGTCGATGACTGATACAGGAATTTGCGAGTTACAAAATCAGTTAAAAAAAAATACGAACCATAAACAACTAACATTCAACCTATGAACAATTCCGACACATACCATCAGCGTATTGCAGATATGACCATTGCCTCTGTCTATCCCCTGTATCTCACAAAAGTGGAGAAGAAAGGCAGAACAGAAGAAGAATTATATCAGGTCATTGAGTGGTTAACCGGCTTCGACAAGAAGAAGCTGCATGAACTCATAAACGAAAATGTAACTTTTGAAACCTTCTTCCGGCAGGCTTCGCTAAACACGAATGCGTCCCTTATCACCGGAGTAATCTGTGGGTATCGCGTAGAGGAAATCGAGAATAAGTTGACGCAGCAGGTCCGGTACCTGGATAAATTGGTCGATGAGTTGGCGAAGGGCAGGAAAATGGAGAAAATTTTACGAGGCTCGTAAGGTGTTGGGAAGTTTTGTTACTTAAATAGATTCCCCCTTTATCATCGAGGGAATAGAAGGTTTAAAGTCACTGTATAGCAAAGATTTAAACAAAGCAAAACTCCCCGAAGTAAAATCAGTACAAGATTTGCTTAAACGAATAAACAAATCCTACTTTATTGTAAAATTACAAATTTATTGTTTCTGAATTTAACAAATATATTTAACAACAAATTTATTGGGATATGAAAACACGTAAGATTTATTTTATTGTACTTTTAACGATATCATCTCTGATGGTAGTTGGACAAGATCACTTTCCGGTTATTTGGTTCCCCAATTCTTTCCCCTATGATTATTCTTTTGATAAAAGGTACATAAAAGAAACTTCATTTGATTATAAGGACATAGAAGGAAGCCCTTATTTAAACAGCGAATTTACAACCGGCACCTTTTATATGAAGGATACCTTGTCATTCAAGCTTCCGATACGTTACAACATCTGCGCCGACCAAATGGAATATCAGTCGGAAGGGGTTATTTATGTTGTTGGCAGTCCCCAAAGTCTCTCCAGAATTGTTTTGGGAGGATCGGTATTTATCTATTTGCCGTTTATCGGAAAAGGCGGCTATTTCGAATTAGTTGAATCGGGCAAATGCAAGCTGGTTCAAAAAATGAGAGTCGATTTTAAGCCATCAGAAGGTTCAAAACCGATAGTAGGTTTAACCAAATCCAGATTTGACAAGTATCCGGATGTATTTTATCTGGTCCTCAATCAAAACCAGTCATTCAGAATCGGGAATATGAATTCTGTCATGAATGCACTGTCGGATCAAAAAATAAAAATTGAAACTTTTATTAAGCGAGAAAAAATAAAAAATACAAAAAAAGAGAATCTTATTAAAATAGCTAAATACTATAACAGCTTGTAACGATTTCGGTGAACTTACATGTTGACATAATAGTTAACCTGTATTAAGTGAAGATTAGAGGGTGAATGTTGTCGATTCAAAATCATAAACCTTTATCTTTGCAGGGAAGTAAAAGTTGTTGCAAATGAGATATGAGTTTAGCCTTGATTTATTGATCTATGCATTCGGGAATAGATTCCACATTCATTGTCTTTAAAAAATCTAAATTTGACCCGGGAAAAAACTATATAATTCATCACCTGTTTATACGTTATTATAAACACAACTAAAAGAAATTCATTTATGCAACCAATAAAAATAGCCCTGTTTATTACGATTGTCTGTTTAACTGCCTGTAACCCTAAAATAAAAAATGACAAGTCAACCGGGCAGGCCGAAATCAATGCTTTTAATGCATTATCCGGACAGATAACAGAACAGTTGAAGAGGAAATTTAACGGGAACATGTATCAGAATGAAAAAATAGGACCCCAGGACTTTGGTGACAACATCAAAATAGGCATCCCCGGGCTATTGAACTATAGTTTTCGAAAAGACGGTTCAAAGTTCGTGAAAGGTGATTTGAATAAAGACAAGAAGACCGACCTGGTGATTTGGGCCGATATGACCGAGCAGCACGGATACGAGACAAAAAAGTATTTTGTATTCTTACAGGGGAAGGAAGGATATGAATATACTCTTGAATTTAAAGCCGATGAAATTGTTGAAGATTATTGCCGTAAAGCAAAATTAAATAAAGGGATCTTCAATCTGGACTCGATAAGCGGTGGGTTACTGATTGGGAATACCGATTATCAGGGGACACACGAACCCTCTTTCCTGACTTACTCGTATCGCATTGCTACTGAGAAGTACAAACTGGACATTGCTACAAAAACACTGATCCCGGTTTATCAATCTGACTTATTGAAAAGGAATATAACGACCGGGGCATTTGAAAAAGCAGATAAGAAATAATGTATTACGACAACTATGGATAAACAACATAACCCTTAAGGCTTTATTCCAAGACATGGTGGTTATAAAAGATTGATTACCTGAGTAATAATAGAGATTACACCGACGGTGTAACCTGTGCATAACCCCCAGTGGAGTTTGCGGAACCGGGGGGAATAGAATATAAACAACCCAACTCCATAGGAGTTGACCATAACGTAAAGGACTTAAAATATTGATTCTATTGGTGAACTCTTACAGAGTTCTACTTTTGATTTCATTCATTTACCCCCGGTTCCGCAAGCACCACTGGGGGTTATGTTCAGATTACTACTACGTAGAAATATAAATGACTAACATTCAGCACTTAATTTTTGATTATTTTGGCTAAAGCCGTTTTTATATTAACACTTTTAGCTCCAGCTAAAGAGGCTTTGTAAAAACGAATAAAGTTGAATAAATTACTTACGAATTGAAAGTTCAGCTATTTATAAAATAAGGTAAATAAGGTTTGGTTTTGTGGGTGATTGGTTTTCTACTAAGTTTTAATACTTGAATATAAGGTTTTTAAATAATAGAACCTTATTTTTATTTGTCAACCTCAGTAGAAATGAATCCTTACTATTTCTAAACCTTATTCCCTGATTTAAATGTTAAGTTTCAATTTGATAGTATTTGTTTTTAAAATTTTATTTTTACACAGCCTCTAAAGTTGGAGTCAATTGAAAGAACATAATAAATTATGGATCAATCAATTAATTACTTCAACCTGATATTAGAAGTCAGAATTACTTTATGTATTAGCATTCATATGACTAACCCGGGCGGTCAAAGCGCCTATACCAATTAAATAAATTAGATTTCAAAACAGTCTGAAAATATCCAGTTCGCATTAAACTTCTGACAGAGTTTTCGACAGGCCCTGATTTAATTCATCCCATTAAATATTACCAAAGCAATTGGTATGAAATAAAAAGCCCCCCCGACCGGTTAACCGGTCAGGAGGGCTTTAAAAGAATTGCTCCCTGTGAATTAAATGTTCACTCTACGTGGAGAAGTATAAATCATATCGTCCACGTTCTGGATTTTCACACCTAAACGGACATATACATAACTTTGTGTAGGTCTGGTTGGGAACAGCGGCACCGCAACACTGACACTCAGGTTATTCAAATCGGTCAACACTGCATCTGCACTGACATCATTGCTGAACTGGTCGGCATAATAGGTGTAGCTTACATACATGGTTACCCGTTCAACGGCATTTGCCTGATCACCGAGAACGATTTGTTCCAGGTTGCAACTACCGGTAACTATACGAGCGGCTGCAGTGTAAGCTGCATTACGGATCATGTAGTAGGGCATTACTTCGATATTCTGATTTGTATTTCCGGCAATGGTAACTACGGTTGTATCGGAAGGCGACAAATAAGGACCCTGTGTAGCCGGTAACACCATTTTATAATTGGCATTATATAAAACGGCAGAAAATGTACCGTCGGTTTTAACAAGCACCTTGATAGGGGTATTAAATTGCCAGCCCGGCTCCCGCAGTTCAAAATAAACGGCACTTTTGGAAGCAACACATACGGTATCTCCTTTATAGAGGATAGCACCCGTATACATACTTTTTGGAGCCTCGTAATTATCTTTTTCACAAGAAGCGAGAAAGAAAACACCCAGTACCAACAAGAGTAATTTTTCAATATTTTGTTTCATAATACTTTGTCTTATATAAATTGAGAGTTATTGATTGGGGTTTGCTTTGATCAGTGGATTGTGATTGCGGATATCATCGTTAATAAACGAATAATAGTTTCCCAGACGGAAATTATGAGCCGCATTGACACGTTTCGGTTTTTCCTGTTTGAAGAAGTATTTTCCATCATTCACATCACCCGGAATGTAAACTTTGTAAGGTATCAGACCAAATACATTTCCCTGGGGTTCATTGGCTTTTCCGGGAGTAGCGGTAAGTGTATTCAACTTTTGACCGTTTAAAACCAAATGAGCTATCCGCCATCGTTTCAAGTCCCAGAATTCATGACCTTCAAAGGCTAATTCGACACGTCGTTCGTTCACTACGCGGTCAAAAGTAATATCAGAGGCCTGCAGACTGTTGGCAGGGAAACCGGCACGTTCACGCAGACGATTCAGATAACCGGCAGCAACATCGGACTGACCCAATTCGAAGGCAGCTTCTGCTGCATTCAACAACACTTCTCCAAAACGGTAACGTATCCACCAGACATCACTTTGAGTACCAATAGTTCCCGAACCCACTGCAGGATCAAGATATTTACGAATGTAGAATCCGGTTTGTGCTCCAAATTCCGCATCACCTGCAGGACCATCAAGACCGGTTACTTCGACATCGACACCATTGATTGTTTGAATAGCACCAAAGACTCCGCTGTGAAGACCATCAGCCATTAACGTAGCAGCAAAAATATCCAGCGCCTTGTTTTTAAACTTCATGCCCGGGAGCAAAACGGTTCCGGCCAGACGACCATCACGACCTGCAAACATGGTAAGCGGATCGGCATAATAAATAGTATTACCCAACGAATCAACTGAAGGAAATGGTGCACTGGTACCATCCAACTTTTCATACAATTGGGCAAGATTCAAACTTGGATTCAAACGTCCACCGGTAGACTCTTCAGTGGAAGTCCGGGGTTGATTGGTCAGGGTCCAGTCATTCACTGATTTTGGTATGGAGTAATCTCGAACAAAAATTGCTTCCGGATTATTGGTTTTATCCAGGAACAGGTTGGCAAAATTTTCAGAAGCACCTGCAGCCATTTTTTTGACATACAGACTGTATTTACCTTCGGTAATGATTTCCTGTGCAGCCGACAGAGCTTTTTCGTAATACTTCGTTGGATCAACACCTGACATACCCACTTCTCCGTTATCAGGAGAACATTTCACATTCGATGTAAGAATGGGGTTGTATTTTGCAATTGAGGCGGCATACAATGCCACTCTTGACTGCATAGCCAACGCGGCACCACGGGTTGCTCTCGATTTCATATCGGAATTATCCGGTAAAAGAGTTTTAATTGTATCCAGTTCTGCAATAATAAAATCATAAACCTCTGATTCTTTCGCACGTGGATGCCTTAAATAAGAAGGATCACCGCTGAAATTATATTCCATTGGTTCGGTAATCAGCGGAACACCACCCATTGCCTTTACCTTTTCGAAATAAGAGGCACAACGCAGGAAACGTGCTTCAGCCATAAACTGGGTTCTGGAAGCATCCGAGAGCATAGTAGCCGCTTTCGCTTTTTGAATAAAGAGATTTACTTTGCGGATAAAATCATAATCCCAGTTAGCACACAAATCGTAATTGTAGACACTCTGTGTTTCTACGCGCCAGTAGTCACCCATTGCCGAAGGAAAGGCCTCCGTAAAGTTGGTATATTCATACCAGGACGAAAGTTTCTGATATTCCGGATATCGGGTATACAAATCAGATAGAACCTTTTCAACAATAGTGGGATCTGACCATACCTGATCTTCGAGAAGAATATTGGTCGGATCCTGATTGATATAGGCATCGTCGTTACAACCCCATAAAAGAAGGGCAAACAGGCTATATAAAAAATACTTTTTCATTTGATTTTAGTTTATTAAAAGGTTAGATTGACACCAACATTTACCAACCGGGACTGAGGATACTGTAGTCCGTTATCATCCATTGTTTCCGCATCAACACCAACAGAACTCAGGTTGTCGATTGAAAACAGGTTATTGGTATTTACATACAGCCTGATCTTTTGCATTTTTACTTTATCCAATATTTTCTGAGGGATACTGTAGCCTATTTCAATGGTACGTGCACGCAGGTAAGTCACATTGGTAAGCCAGAAAGTAGAGTTGGTATTGTAACTGCTCAGTCCGCTCTGATTATAACGCAAGGCCGGGTATGTTCCTGAAAGCCATGCACTGTTTGGATCGGCAGGATCGGTACGTTTCCAGTGGCTGGCCGAGATGTCCTGAAGCAAACCACCACCATTTTGGAATGGGACTCTCAATTCCCAGTTCCGGCTATAACAGAAGTTTGAACCTCCCGAGAAGTCTGCATTAAAGTCAAACCCTTTCCAGGCAAGGCTTATGTTAAACCCGATATTGGTAATTGGGTTTTTCCCGGCAGGATAACCGATCGGTCGGTTATCTTCATCAGTAATTACACCATCACCATTCTGGTCTTTGTAGATCAGATCGCCCGGTAAAAGGGTTTTGTTACCCTGTCCATCCATATCAATTTTACTGTTGTTGATTTGATCCTGTGTCTGGAACTGACCGGTAACTTCTTTTCCCCAGAAAATATTACCATAGCGGTTTTCGTTGGAATGCAAATAATAATCCAGTGAATTAGCAAATTGTGGTTTATACGAAGAAAGGAACTTATAACGTGAAACAGATACATTACCACCGACAGCGTAGTTTAAGTCACCTGCTTTTCCGGTATAGGTTAAAGTAAATTCACCACCAAACTGGGCATCACTGTTTAAGTTTTCCTGTGGTAAACCATATCCTAATTCATTCGGTAACACAATATCATACTTGATTGAAGGAATTCCTGTACGTTTACGATAGAAATAATCGACAGCACCGGAGAGTTTTCCATCAAACATGGTAAAGTCAAGCCCTACATTGGTAATCTTACTGACCATCCACGAAAGGTTATTGGTAGCAATACCTCTATCGACAGCACCATTGATCACCGTTCCATCATTTACAAAAGTAGAAGAAGGATAGTTATAACCAGAAACGTAGGTAAAGGCATTGTCGCTGATATTAATACCTTGTTCACTATCATCTCCCATTTCACCATACGAACCTCTGAACTTCAAATCGGTTAATATCTTTCCGTCTCCAATAACAGATTTCATAAATCCTTCTTTCGAAATTCGCCATCCTGCAGAAGCAGCAGGGAAGAAACCCCAACGTTTACTGGCTTCGAACTTCGAAGATCCATCGCGACGTCCGGAGACTTCCACATAATATCTATCGGCATAATTATAATTCAAACGACCGATATACCCGACCGATGCAATATTTACTTCCTCATCGACATATTCTTTCATGTCGTTAAACTGGAGAAGTGGCAATGCATTGGTAGTGGGCGAAGTATGTACCCAGTCTCTGAGTGTTTGTCTGTCAGAGAATTCAGTGGCAAGCATCAGGGCAATATTGTGTTTCCCAAAAGTATTTTTATAATCAGCCTGTGCCTGATAGACATTTTCCAGTACTTTGCGGTGTTCACGTTCCCTGTAAGGATTTATACTGCCGCCAGTACGTTCGTAAATGCCCGTAGTGGGACGATACGTAAACAAATCGTAGGTATATTCATGGACATCCAATACACGATCGGCAAAACCATTTGAGTAATTCCCTTTAAATACCAATCCTTTCAGAGGGGCTGTGTATTCGAAATTAAAATTGGATTGCAAGGCACGCCAGTCACTTTTTAAATATCCTGATTTTTTAAAGTTGAACAATCCCCAGTTGGTATCCCCGTGACCCTGTATGTTATTCAAATAATCAGGATTGTCATTGGCATAAGGCCGATCCATAGGGGTATTACGCATTAAAGCAAAACGGGGTAACCAATAGTCATCCCCACCCGGTACTCCGGGGTTTTCAGTGGTTTCAACCCTTCCGTTGAGGTGCATTCCCACTTTAATTCTGTCGGTTACTTTGACATCCACATTACTCTGGATATTATTCCTGGTAAAAGTAAATTCACGTCCCAACACAGAGCTCTGGTCCACATGAGTAGCCGAGAGGTAATAGGTAATCCGATCAGAACCACCTGATGTGCTTACATTCAGGGAAGTTAGCGGTGCATTTTTCTTGATGATAAAATCATACCAGTCAAAGCTTTTATATCCGGGTTCAGTTCCGGCTTTCCATTTAGCAAGTTCCGCCGGAGTAATATCCGAGGTACCGTTTTGATTGTAATCAGCTTCCCGTTTGCCTGTCATCCAATCGGATGCATTGGCTCCTTTTGGCCAGCGTATCCACGACTGCCAACCTGTGTAAGCATTGATACTTATAACCGGTTTAGTTCCGGTTTTCCCTGTTTTTGTTGTTACCAACACCACGCCATTTGCAGCTTTCACACCATAAATAGCAGCAGAAGCATCTTTCAAAATAGTAATACTCTCGATGTCATTCGGAGAAATATTGTTGAAAGTACCTTCATCTTTCTGAATACCGTCAATTACAAACAATGGAGTTCCCATGTTTCGTATTTGAATATTCGCTCCGGCACCCGGACGGCCTTCTGCCTGACGGAATGACAACCCGGAAACCTTACCTGCCAACGCAGCACTCGCCGTTACAGCATGTACCCGGTCGAGTTCCTTTGAAGTTGTATTGGCAATGGCTCCCGTAAGAGTTTCTTTTTTCCTGGATCCGAATCCAACAACTACAACTTCTTCGAGAAGTTCCGAATTAGTAACCATTTTCACATCGAGAAATGATTTACCGGCGGGACTAATTTCTTGTTTGACAAAACCTATATAAGAGAATGCCAATACTGTACTTGCATCCGGAACAGATAAAGTAAATGCCCCGTTAATATCGGTAATAGAACCCTTACCTGTACCTTTAATCTGAACGGTAACTCCAATAAGGGCAGCACCGTTTATATCCACTACTTTCCCGGAGACACTTGTGCCAACAGGTTGTACCAGATCTTGTGCTGAGATATCATTACCGGCTGTCTGCATAAAAATAAACAGCAGTACCAATAGCGACAAATTGATTTTGTGAAAGAGAGTGCAAAAACTGTGTGTTTTTAGTTTTACAACTCTCTGGATTTTGTTTCTTTTCATATTTTATTCCATAAGTAGTTGACTTATGATTTTTTATTAGTTTAAAAAAAATTGAATATAATCTTCATTTATTTGAACATTTCCAATATTCCGGCTTGTATCCGGATTTTCATTTACATTTTTTAAATAGGCAATGGTGTTTTAGGTTTCAAGGTATCTTTTTAGTTAGTTAAATGGCTATATATCATTTTTTGATAAGTCTTACTGAATTTTTTTATTGAGATTGACAATTTTTAGGTCATAAGTCATCAAGCTTCTCGATTAAAATATTAATATATATTTATAAATAGATTCAATTATTTTTCCGATAATATTGGAGAAAGAACAGTTCAATCTTTGTCTTATCAGGCAGGATATTGCTTTGATAATAGTACGATAAATTAAGTTTTAAGCTTACATCAATAGAAAATCACATCATGATGCATACAAACCTACCAGTTAATTCTGCTAATGTTGACAACGATTTGACCATATAAGGACATTCTTGTTCCTTATTTACGCACATCGTTAACAGGTCTTAATTTTAGAAAAATAATAAATACATAGATTGTATTAATAAATCTCTTTTTTAAGAATATTTAATTCATTGTTTGTACTATTCTATTTAATTCCCTTCATATTTAAACACAACTATCTCATATTCAATAGAAATTTATTGTCTTCGAACTAAAAACCGTGTAATAGCACAATTTACATTTGAAACTTTACCTGAATTGGAGGTGAAATCAGTCAACAAATTGTATATTTATCCGCATGTTATTGAACTATAAAAGGAGTGAGTAAAATTGGAATTTTATCAGGTCATTTGGGGAGATAAATTTGCAACATTCATACAACAGATGTTGTTTTATGTTACTTTTTTAGTGAAATGGGTTAGTAATTTTACAAGTATTTTATACTAAAAAATGAGAAGAATGGTTCCTGTTTAATCAGGGAAAAATTGAATCAGGATTAAACTGAATTGGGAGAGTCGGGGATTCTTATTAGTCGGATTCATTCAATTGTTAGTCGCACTCCCACTGTGAAAGAAAAGGGATTCTGCAAACAATATCAAGTGGGAGGGCGACATCACAACATCAAGTCGCACTCCCACTGTGAAAGAAATGGGTTTCTGCAAACAATATCAAGTGGGAGGGCGACATCACAACATCAAGTCGCACTCCCACTGTGAAAGAAATGGGTTTCTGCAAACAATATCAAGTGAGAGGGCGACATCGAACCACCAGGTCGCCCTCCCACTTCGTAATCCATCATAGACGATTCATCTCTGGATGTGGGAGTACGACTAAATGGTGAAGGTAGGCAGTGAAGGTAGAATAGTTTTTATTTTAGTCGCACTCCCACTGTGCAGGAAAAGGCCTTGTGCAAGAACAGCAAGTGGGAGGGCGACATCGAACTACCAGGTCGCCCTCCCACTTTCCGATCTATTGGAAAAGATTCAGTTCAGTATGTGGGAGTGCGACTAAATGGTGAAGGTAGCTGGTGACTTAGAGTTTCCTCTATTCAATATAATTCCAGCCCACGATCCTGTACAATTTTTTGTGACAGTTACCAACTCGTTTAGAGTGTCCTTTCCCGTTAGCGAAGGATAGATGTACCATATTGTAATCGCCGGCAGTAAAATTATTACTGATGCCGTCATCTTCAAACAAACCGTTATGGGATGGCACTTTACCATATACCCGGCAGGTAATATCAAACACAGTAGCAGACGAGATAAACTCCACAGGGGTGGCAAGTGGCAGAATAGTCCCTTCCTTTACAAACAACGGCAGTTGATCCTCACTCACCGTTACAGTATATTCACGTCCTCCTTCATATTTTTTATTGGTGTTAAAATCATACCAGTTGCCTGCCGGAAGATACAAGGTTCTGGAAGAAGATTCTCCCGTTAAGGGGGCGGCCAGCAAACTTTCACCTATCAAGTATTCATCGGACAGGTTGTACACATTCTTATCAGAAGGGACATCCATTACCAGGGCACGAAACGGTGGAATTCCCTCCCGGCTATAACGTGCAAAGGCAGCATACAGGTAAGGAACCAGGCTCATCCTAAAGTTTAACAGCTTGCGGATTTGGCCTTCCACCTGATCGGCATTCGACAGCAGAATGCCTTTGTTGTTCTTTTGGGTATCCATCTGTAACCAGGGTGGATATTGCAGGTACCAGCTATTAAAAAGAGTCTGTGATGACAATACTGCCGTTTGGGTACGACGGAGGAGTTCAGTTACTGAGGAGGACTCCCTGACTTCGGGCGACCATAAAAGTCCGGAAAAACCCTGATTTGCAATCATCCGGATATATTCCTTATGATCATACGTATCGCTGTACAACGAAGCAGGATAAGAGGAAGCGAATGCACCCGAAGACCTGACATCAAAAAAGACCCGTTGATTTTTTTTCTTATAAACATCATACAACGACTTAAGATACAATTCACCGAACATCTGGTGCATTTGTTCTCCGTCCATCCCTGATGGGAAACGGGAAAGTTCAGGGAAACTCCAGTTCTCATTTCCACGGGTAATATCGGAGTTGTCGCACTCATCGAGTTTAAATCCTGAGATTCCCTGATGGATGAATGTCTTTTCATGGTATTTTCCAAATATGCTTCTTGAAGTTGAATCTGCAAAGTCGGGTACCAACCCTTTCCATACGGTGTAATCGCCGGAGTGTTCCTTTAACAGGGGATAGAGCGGCGATACAGTCGAAACGAAAGCATGCTCCCATAAATTCAATCTAAAATTCATTCCTTTCAGGCTATCAATTAAATGTTGCGGGTCAGGAAAGAAATCCTTATTCCAGACATACGAACAGGAATAAGCTGCGGTCTGCCATTTTGGTTCCAATCCAAGCACATCACACGGAATGTGCTTCTCCCTGAAATAAGTAGCCATTTTAAATACCTCATTTTGCTTAAAGTCGGCTTTCACCCTGTACTTTACTCCCAATCCCCAGAGTGCAGGCATGGCGCCACCTCCCGAAAACAGATTATACCGTTGAACAGCATTGAGCATATCGGGTCCCAGGAATATAAATATTTCAATCCCCTGAGCCTGTGGAATATCCACAGTAACATTCGAGGATGTTTTTTCACTGTTCTGATAAAGTTCATCGGTAGTGGTAGCGGCTGGTGCGGTATGTTCTGAGGCAATAGATGTTGATGGATCAAGAGGTTTAGCCAGGTTACCACAATAAAAAGTTGTATACCTGGAGGTGTTGATCAATATTCCGTACCCTTTGGTAGAAACATAGTACGGCACCGGAGCATGGCTATATCCTAAATCATTCAACGGATAGGCATTTACCACCGGTTTCTTCTTAAGTCCTTTTTGATTGAACGAATTCATTTGCAAACCAAAGCCATACAATTGTTCTTCATCAGTTAACGGCAACTCTACGATTGTCCCCCTGGAAGTAAAGTTGATTTTTATATCTTCGGGTTTGAAGGGAAGAATACCTGCAGGAAGTTTTTTCAAGGCTTCCGTCATGGGGGCATTGGAGCAGAAACTGTAGGGTGTAAATTTGTCAACGGTACCCAATGTGATTTTTATGACTCCGGGCGCTACTTCTTCTGTTTTCATTGACTGGCCAAAACAAGGAAGGATACTAAGGCATAAAAAAGCAACGATAAAAGTAAAATTGATTTGAATTGATCGCATAGGTTTGATTTAATTTAAAAATTCAATATATAGCAGTGCTCCCGTCCCAACATCCATCGTTCAAAAAAAAGATCAGTTTAGCAAATAGAAAAGATCACACAACCAAAACATTTAGGAAATTCTAAGGAGAGGGAATTCTATTTACCTGCAAATGTACGTAAAAAAAAGAGTCATCGAATTCTGCTAATCCGGAAGAATAGGCAGCCAGCTTTAAAAAGGAATTCAAACTTCCGGATTAAAATTGTTGAAATTATTACATCGAGAACCAATTATCAAAACAGAAGGGTACTAACTACTCAAAAAATAACGTCCTGTATGTATCTGAAAAAGAACGTGAATGTGTATCCGCGTTCTTTTCATAAAAATTTAAATCAGGGCAATTTAACAGTCTGTTTATTAATACAATCTTTAGTTTTATTCAGCCTGTTTTTTAACCAGTATGCAGTCTTTCAGGTAGTCAGGATCTTGCTGCGGGGTACGCATTCCGGCAACTTCGAGAGCCCTAAGCACAAATACATTCCACGAAAAGACACGGGTACTGGGCCACCAACATCCGGGTACCGAAAGGTCGTAGGGAAGGAATTCATGACTGAACGGTTCATCGGGATTCAGGGTAATCTCAGCTTTCAGGCGGTCCTTAATACGTTGTTCAGCAGGTTTCCATCCATGTTTCATACCGGCCACATAGCCGCAGACTTCTTCGCGCATCCAGCTTCCGGCATTGTAATAGATCCCGTTATCCCAGAACAGGTTGGGCGAGAAGGGTTTGTTTGCCTGTGTAAAATAGGTATCCGTGACATGAAAGATCAATGGGGAATATCCGTTTTTGACAGGTACTTTATCGAGGGTATTATTCACCATCTCTGAGGACAGGATGGGGGTATTGAATAACCACAGCGAAACAAATTCGGGCAGCAATGAATTGAACGTGATCACATAAGGAAATTTCCGGTTATCAATAAGGTAACCTCTTTCTTTGTCATAAAACGCCCGGTATCCTGCATTGGCTTTTTTGATCGTTTCCCCGGAAACCGGCATCCCCAGTTCATGTGCTACCCGCAATGTAACGGCCAGCATTCCCTGGTTGACAGCCAGGTTGGAAGTGCGGTCGGGATATTCCACACAGTCGTTTTGACCCAACACAAAGCGGGCACTGCATATACCATCCCCATCGGCATCCAGTTCCTTCAGGATATAATTAAACGCTTTGGTGATTTTATCCATGGGAGGAGGTGTTCCGTAGATCCGTTTATTCACCAGTGCAAACCATAGGAATTCGAGCGTAGCATCATTTCCTTTCAGTTCTTTGCTTCCCATAGAAGGTGTGATAATGGTTCCAATAGTACCGGCTTCATTCTGTGTAGCTGCCCATTCATTGAATATTTCTTCACTGGTTTCTTTGTTATACGTTCCCATCATGCTCCAGAATGAATCGCGGTTGTACATGTCGGGGGCATAGTTGATGCTGGGCACGCTGAGCGGTTTAAAATTATCGGCACTGGTAATCCACATCAGCATCTGGTAACAGGAATACAGGCATTTTTCTTCAGTAGTACCCTTGAACCCCAACCCGTCTGCAAGAGAGACCTGTGATGCCAGCCGAACATCATGCAGTGTTGGTTTGGCAGGTGTAACAAAGATAAAAGTCCGCTTTGTATTTTGCACCCCGGAAAGAAGTTGATGATAAGGCTGTTCATGGGCTATTGATTGAATCACTTCCAGGTCTTTTATCTCCAGTTGATAAGGCTTCCCTGTTATTAGTGAGGAAGCAGCTATCAGCAAATGGGTGGTACCCCCTTCGGTATTTGCCAGATAAACGGTTTCTTCCAGTTCTTTCCAGTTAGTTGCTGAGGAGGGTATGTCGGATTGATAATGAAAGCCCTGTACATCGTTGCCGGTTGTACCATCCTTTTTCCATAAACGAAGGGTTACCGGAAATGCAGACCTGTGTTTAAACCGGACGGTATAATACCCATCAGGGAGTGAATAGGGCAATCTGAAACCAGCCATACCGGATGTTGCTTTAGTGCCTTTGAGGATATAAATTCCTTTTACCTTTTTAAGTTCAGCACCGTTATACGATTTCCAGTCCTTCATTTCAGGGGTACTGTATGGGATTTTTTGAAAAGTAGGATTAAAATCCGACAGTTCACCAAAAGTTAGTTTTACAAAGTTATCGCCTTCTTTCCTGTCTTTAAGGGTGGCAATCCGGTACAGTCCTGCATCACATATTTCCTGTATAGCCCTGAATCCGACTCCTCCGGCTGAAGGGCGACGACGGATATTGCGCGTCCAGAGATTCCGGTTACCGGCATCAGTAAGTAATCCCACACACAATGAATCGCCGATCATATAACCGGCCGCAGGATAAGATTCGTGCGCTACACCGCCTTTGTTATCTGCATTGTCGAAACTCCAGAAACGGGAAGGGGGCTCGGATGATGATAACGATGTATTGATAGAATAATAAAGCAACGATAAATTCGTCTGACGGAGGTCAATGCGCTTTTCAACCACCTGCTTATTGACAACGACATAGGTAACGGTAACGGCAACATCAGTTTCCAGGGAGGGGAGTATGATAATGCCTGTCAGGATAATCCCGTTTTCTGTTTGAACCGCAGAAGTACTTTTCCAGTTGTTTATGGTTTCACGAACGGAACGGTCCTCATTTTCGAATACCAGATTCAATTCACCCTTTCTCTCCGTGGTGGAAACAGGGACAGAACCATAAAAAGCATCGACATAATAGCCTTTTATGGAATCACCCCGGAGTTTGAGGTTTAATTGTCCGGCTGAAAGAGGTGCAATAAAGAAGAGGAAAAAAAGTATGAAATGACAGTGTTTGAATTTCATGGGGTATGTTTAAAAGGGTTATTAAATGGTCAAATCTTTTGTCGTAGGAATAAACCTTTTGTCGTACGAAAAAAATATTTTGTCGTACGAAGTACACAAAAGCGTTTTTTCGTATATTTTAGAATCTCAAAGAAAACGATGAAAGAATTATAATCAACTTTCCAACTTTGTCAACTAAACGCTCAAAGATACTGCGTATGCTTTGAGGTTAGTTTGTGTCTCAAAGAAAACGCTCAAAGATACTGCGTATGCTTTGAGGTTTAAAGATAGACTCATTTCTTCTTGATAATCTTTGCTTTATATAGTTTTCCCGATCCGGATGTTATTCTAACAATATAAAAGCCATTCGGCAGGGTGAGTTGAACGGTCGGAGATGAATCAGCAGAAAGAAAAACAGCTTTTCCAAGCAGGTCAAACACTTCTTTTTTACCGATGGTTTCACCGGTAGGTAAACTCACCGCAAATTCATTGACAAAAGGATTTGGAAGTATTTTCATCACAGAGATTACAACGGTATCAACACCGGTTGCTTTCAGCTTAAATGTTGCCGGCAGAAGTTTTAATAAGGATGGGGATAATTCGGCATCATAGATTCTGACTTCATCCACCGCCCCGACAAAATTATACAAGGTGGTCCCTTCATCCTTTCTACCAAATGTAATGCTCTTTTGGGTCGTTTGAATCAGTCCCGTCTGAGCCTTAAAAGCAGACAGTTTTCCGTTTCTGTATAACTCCATCGAATAGCCGGTATAGATGGCTGTGTAATGGTCATATTTCCCGACCTGAAGAACGCTGTCGGCATCGAGGTCAACAGTTGCATCATTCGTCTTGACGGTCCAGCGCACTTTTTGATTAGGTATCACTGATATTTTATACCGTTCTTCCCAACTACCATGCGAGATAATAAACTGCTCGCTGTTGGGAAGGGCATCAGGCTTTACCCAGAAAGATACAGCTATTTTATCCTGGAAATTCAGTTTTGAATCGTTGGGTGTATAGATATATGCATCACTTGAAGGAAAACCATATGCTCCGTTGGCGACACCATTGGCACCGGTGGTGGATACTGCTCCCACAGACACCCCATGAAACGCATTTTGAGCCTTATTTTTGGCATCTCCGTTAAAAGGATAATAGATAAGGGGTACAGGCTCGGAAAGTGCCGTAAAATCCTTTATCAGGACTGATTTAGTAAAATTAGTTGTTCCTGATGTATTGGTTACTGAAAGTGTAATGGAATATATTCCGGGAGTACCCGGAAGTATCCAGGTTGGTGATGCAGTCACGGAATTGGTCAGGGTACCATAAACCGAGCTCCAGGAGTAGGTTACATCTGTGGTATTGAGAATGGCAGAAACTGTAAGCGTTGAATTGATATCGAAGGGCATATCCGTTGAAAAAGAAATATCTGAAATGACAGGCAGCGGAACAATAAGATCAACAATCTTTACCGGTAACTGAGTAGAAGTCACCGTATCACCGTTGACAGAGATCTTGCAGGATAACTGAACAAGTCCGGGTGTTCCGGGAGCCAACCATGTATAGTTTCCGGTGGTGGTAGTGGCTACCTGCACATTATCCTGAAACCATTGAAAGGAAACGTTTGTTGAAGCATTATTTTCAGGCAGGCAATAAAGCTGAAGAGATTTTAGTTTTTGTACAATGGTATCGGAAACCGAAAATGCCTTTATCCGCAACGGATTGGTAAAATCAGAACCCACATGGTAGTCAATCACATGTCCGTTGACCGATTTAAGACGGCCTTTTACAATTGGGATATTTCCTGATGGATAAAGACTCAGTTGCCTGACACTATCGGACGGGATGTTAAAACTAAAGCTTCCCGACACATTGGTACTTAACACGGATTCTGTGATCGCATCATATACATCAAAATTACCGGCGGGTAAGGTCAGTTGGACGGATTGGGCAGTAGCTGCCGGGTTATAATACAGATAAGCAGGATAGGTAGTATCTCCTCTAAAATCAGTCTTATTCAGGTCAATCTGCAGGATTCCCTCAACGTTAGTTTTTGAGATAATGGAAGCCAGATAGCCCACACTTGAACCACTGTAAAGGGAAAGGTTAGTTGCTGCACCGCCTCCGCTCAGAGCATCTCCGGTAGCGAACGGCGACACGCCATTCAGGGTTTGTTTCATTGATTCGTAGGGAATGCAGGATGCCGTATCGTTTTGTACCGACCAGGCATAACTGGCAGGCTCCTGATTCGCCTGAGGCAATGCATTCCGGTAATAAAGGCGGCTTGAATTAGCCAGGTTCAATATCCATTTTCCCAAGGCCCGGGCAAAACGTTTATCATATTTTGCTACCGGGGTCAGAGCGGCTGCATGTTGGAAACCGTTCATACTAAAAGCATAATCGTTGCCTCCATCGTTGGCTTCACCTATTAACCCCGAAACATCATACCCGTTCCAGGTACCGGTTATAGTTCCCCATCCGCGCAGGGTATTCAGACCTGAAGAGAAGGTCCAGTTCATCATTTTCTGTATATCATAATTGGTTCCTTCCACAGCATTCATACGGGCAGCAGTCGCTATTCCATAAGGCAGTTGTATTTCATAGGATGGATTCGATGTCCAGTTTTGTAGAAAGTCCAGTGCCAGCTGAGCCCCTTCCAGGTATTTTGTGTTATGGGTTTGCACATAGGCCTGGTACATGATCCACGAAATAGATCCGGCTGCTTCGGGCTCAGGAACACTGCCAGCATTCGGAGTACCTGTCAGCAAATTAAACGCCCGGTAATTCATCGAAGGAGGATTCCAGGGTTGCACAGTTCCTCCCAGTTTCTTCAAAACTCCCAATTCCCTGTCGGCAATGATGGTGAATTGAGTCGTAAAATCAGCATCAACCGACGGATACAATGAATACAGTTGATAAAAAAAAACATTGGGCATGATTTCGTACCACCAGTCACTGCCGGAAGTAGTGGAGTAATTATTCAGGTAGACATTTTCTCCATTCTGTTTATTAAAGAAGTCTTTTACTTTCACCACCCAGTTGGTATTCAACTGAGTCGTTTTATCCACCCCGACCAAAGAAGCCCCCACAACCGCAGGCAGGATATTGATGGCTTCTGCCACACGTCCATGATCGGTTTGCCCAATGTAGGTATCCATCCTGATTGTTTTCAAGGCAGGATAGTTTATTCCGTTTGAAGTGCTAACAGCTGTAATTGGCAAATAAGTTCCTGTTTTGGACGTATCGAATACCAGATTATCGTAATTCAGTGCCACCTGTTTCCATTCGCGCATCACATACGGTGCCGGCATATTGGGCATTAGGTCTATCCGTGGTATGGAAATCTGTTGAGCATTAGCTGCCAGAAAAGTTCCAATAATAAGAGCGGTAAATAATGTTCGTTTCATTTCTATTGGTATTTGATAACTTTTCCAAAGTTGAGGAGGTTGGAAAAGTTAATCGATTGGATAATGTTATTCGGTTGGTAAAGTTAACCGGTAAATCAAAAACTCATTCATCTTCAACTGACTGTTGCCCATCAGTACTTTTGCTCCCTTTGGAATATCAACGCTTTGTTGTTTCCCAAAGTTTAGAATGACTGCTATTTTATCCCCTTTATACGATCGGGTAAAACTGATCAGATCGTAATTTCTTTCCAGTTTATCATAGCTTCCGTATTGAAGTGTCTTTTCATTATTCCGAAGTGCCAGCAATGCCTTATAAGTATTCAACATGGAATTCGGCTGTTGTAATTCCCTGCTGACATTAACTTCCCTGTAATTCTCATTCAGTTTAATCCAGGGCAATCCGGAAGTAAATCCGGCATTCGGACTATCGTTCCATTGCATCGGACTGCGTGACTTGTCCCGGTTGTGACTATTTCCTTCAACAAGTGCTTCTTTGGTAGTCTTACCGGCATCGATAGCCAGTTTATAAAATGTTTTTCCCTGTATATCGGCTATCTCATTGTAGCTATTTGCCGTAATATTTTGCATCCCTAATTCTTCCCCGTAATAAATAAAAGGAACTCCTTTTGCAGTAAGAATAAGTGCTGCCAACACTTTGGCCCTGTCGGTATTCCCTGCGGCAAGGCGATCCATCAAACGTGGATTATCATGACTTCCGAAGAACAGTGTCGGGTAACCGGGCATGTTTTTTTCCATGCTTTGCAATTCATTAAAAAGAAGTTCTACAGAAAATGTGGGGATACTTCCGAAATTAAAATTGAATACCACATCCAGCAGTTGCGGCGACTGGTATTGTTTCAATACTTCGATCCGATCACTCCCAATTTCACCCACCGTAAAGCGATCTTTATATTCTTTGACCGTTGACTTGATGATGGCAATGGCAGCTTTATTCCCGGGCTGATTGATATCATATACGTGTTGTTGTTTTCCGTCTTTAACCGGATTATCAGTTTTCAGATCATCTGTATTGAGAAAATCGATCACATCAAAGCGGAAACCATCAATGCCCTTATCCAGCCAAAAACGGAGTACCTTTTGAATTTCTTTTACGACAACAGGGTTCGACCAGTTCAGGTCGGCCATGCGGACATCAAATTTATGCAGGTAATACTGGTTGGTCAGGGTATCCAGCTTCCAGGCACCACCACCGAAAAAAGATTCCCAGTTATTCGGAGCATCCTTCCAGATATAATAATTGCGGTACGTGTTATCCTTCGATTTGCGGGATTCCCGGAACCACTTGCTGTCTGTGGAAGTATGGTTGAGCACCATATCCATAATGACTTTGATGTCCCGTCTATGGGCTTCTTTCAGGAAATTGCTGAAGTCATTCAGTGTTCCATAGACCGGGTCGATATGATAGTAATCGGCCACATCATAGCCGTTATCTACCTTCGGAGAGGTAAGAAAAGGAGTAAGCCAGATTCCTTTGATTCCCAATGACTGAAGATAATTAAGGCGGGAAGTCATGCCTTTAAAGTCGCTGATACCGTTGCCATCACTATCCTGAAAAGAGGGCATGTAAATCTGGTAAAAGGTAATTTCTTTCCACCACGACTGTTCGGGTACTGTTTGGGCAGAGACCTGTAATGTCATGAATAAGATTAAATAGTTGATTGTGTGGCGGAACATAATGTATTGATGTGTTGATGTGATAATGTGTTGATGTGATGATATGTTGATGTGTTGATGTGATAATGTGTTGATAAAATGATGTGAGAATCAATCCTGATTAAAAAAACATTTCCATTTCAGGTTATATATAACGAGTAAAATCAACTGATAAAGTAATTTGCAAAACATTAATCAGTCGGATATTCTGTTTTGGTTCTTGGTTCTTGGCTCTTGGCTCTTGGTTCTTTGATCTTTGATCTTGGTTCTTGGTTCTTTGATCTTTGATCTTTGATCTTTGATCTTGGTTCTTTGATCTTTGATCTTGGTTCTTTGATCTTGGTTCTTGGTTCTTTGATCTTGGTTCTTGGTTCTTGGTTCTATATAATCCATTCAGATTTAATAAACAAAGGGACCTGACTTACGAATAAGATCAAGTCCCTTTTAAAGATCAACGGAAAACTAAAGTTTATTTATTTTCGTCTTTATACAATTTGGCTACCTGACCATCTGTCAAGGCAATGTTGTAAACTTTCAGCTCATCCAAGGCACCGATAAATCCATCCCATCCCTGTGGTTTAATAGGAGGTGTAACCCAATCCCATTTAGCTATTACTTCGGGATAGGTAGTACAAGCTCCAATCATCAAAGGTAAAACAGTTGCATAGGTTTTAACTGTACCGGATAGATTAGGTTTCGTTGTACTAGTCCAGACCATTGTACTTGCACCATTCACATAGAATGTCAAATTACCTGTAGTTAAATTCATGGATACTACCAAATGAGTCCATGCTTTATTAGGTGCTGAATTATCGGCCTGATTATCGGCATCGGTACCACCTACAGAAGTAGTAACTGTAAAGAATGGTTTGTTTTGTTCCTGGAGTTGGAATTTCCAGGTATTCCAATAATTAAGTGACATAATGTAGTTTCCTGCTCTTGTTGAATCAGGTCTTACCCAAACAGCAATTGAAAGATTCTTTCCTTCAAAGTCATTGGCTGTGTAATTACTGATTTCCAGGTGAGATCCGTTACTTAAATAAACGGCTTTCCCTACTTTCCCTGCAACAAAAGTTGGCAAATTGGTGGCTGTTCCAAAGACTTCAGAAGGTCCCATTTTTAATACAGCGGTTAAAGGTTTACCTTCTGTCGTAATTTGGTTATTTGTAACTGTTTCGTCAAATGTTAAGCCCATTAACAATGCCGTTGAAGGAATTGCACCGTAAGCAGCAGCAAAGAACGTAGTTTTTGCAGCTCTTAAATTCACAACCAGATTATCAACAGCCGATTGAGTAATTGCTGAATTTGCAGCGGCTGTTTTTGTATTCGTTAAAACAGTTTGAAATGCTGTAATGGCAGCAGCAGGGTAATCGGTGGATACTGTTGAACTGGCTAAAAGCGTAGTACAAGAGTCTACCAAAGCAGTTAATTTTGTTTGGTCAGCCTTCGTAGCCGGAGTGTCCGATTTGGAGCATCCGGACATCACTACCGCAAAAAGCGCGATGGATACACATGCAATAAATGCATTTTTGAAAAGATTTGTTTTCATGATTTTTTGATTAATTGTTGATTATTAAATTGATAGTTAGTAATTAAATTATTTTAAAGCTTTGTTTGTATCCTTTTCCGATTGAGGAATTGGATAGTAGAAGCGGGGGGCAGTCCATTTGATTCCGGGTAAGGCTGCCTCTGCAATGGTTTGTCCCCATCGCATCAAATCGAAAAAACGATGGAATTCGAAACCAAGTTCTTTCCTGCGTTCATTCATAATGACTGTTCTGAGATCACCCTGGGTAGTTGCCGTAGTAGGTGCTAAATTTGACCTGCTTCGGACCTTGTTTACTTCATTTGCTGCACCGGCACCTCCCGATTCATTCAGTGCTTCAGCCTTCATGAGTAATATGTCGGCATACCGCATATAAATGTATGGAACGGTTGATTGATCCAGTGGGATACCGGGTATCTTGTTTTCATCATATTTTTTTACTAAGTAGCCGGTTGCTTCCGACCAGGAAGATGAAAAAGTGGTGTTGTTGAACCAGGGTTTTCCATCCCGTCCGATGGAGGCATCCAGTCGTGGATCATCATCACCGTTGATTGTTTTATCGGTAAATGCATCGACATAATTTTGAGTAGGAGCATCAAATGAATAACCTCCTTCGGTAAGGGGGGAAAGTTCAACACTCAGGATATTGCCCGGAGATACATTGCTTTGAATGAACCGGATAGCAAATATGACTTCGGTACTATCTTCAGAACCCGATTTGAAAAGGTCAGCATAATTGGTGACCAATTTGTATTGGCTCAACCCTTCCAATAACTGGATATTCGTAAGGCAATCTGTGTATTTTTGCTGATATAAATCAGCTTTTGCCAGTAGACCGTAAGCTGCTCCTTTAGTTACCCTGCCTTTGTCTGTTGAATAAGTTGGTGGTAAGACAGCTGCCGCTTCAGTAAGATCTTTTTCAATTTGTGCATATATTGCCGTTACTTCACTTAAAGGAACATTGATAGTCTCCGAGGTAAGCTGTGGCAGCAGTTTCAAGGGTACTTTTCCGAAAATATTTACCAGATTGAAATAGGAAATTGCCCGCAGGTATTTAGCTTCTCCAACCAACCTGTCGCGTAAAGTGGCATCAATTTTCATGGATGAGATGTAAAAAATTGCATTGTTAGACCTGGCTATGGTTTCATACGTTGATTGCCAGAATGTGGATAACACACCATTATCCGAATTTGCCGTGAAATCATCGATGCCCACCATATCCGGTTGATCACCTGCATTTCCGCCCTTAACCGCATCATCGGAGGCTACATCCCCGAAGATCCACAACGTATTACCGTAAAGTGAGTTGTAGATTCCTGTTACTGCAGAAGTGGCCGACTCAGGAGTAGTATAGAAATTTGCAGAAGTATAATCCACTTTTAATTGTTCATTTAAAAAGTCAGAACAAGAACTGGACAGCCCAACAATTGTAGAGAGAACTAATATAGTTAGTATTTTTTTCATAATCTTTTCTTTTAGAAGGTTACATTTAATCCAAACGTATAACTCTTAGCTACGGGATACGTTCCCCAATCAATGCCGTTGGCACGATCACCTTCGGAAGCCGAATTGGTACTGACCGTCATTTCAGGATCAAGGCCCGAATAACCTGTCAGTGTCAGCAGATTGGTACCTGCCATGTAAATACGTATACTTTGAATTTTGATTTTCTTAGTATTGGGAATTGTATATCCAATCTGAAGATTTTTCAGCCGGGTATATGAACCATCTTCCAGAAAACGGGAAGAAGCTCTTATGTTATTCGATGCGGCACTCCAGGATGCACGTGGCTGGGTATTGGAAGTACCTTCTCCTGTCCAGTGTTGTGTATAGTAGCGTTCGGTTACATCAAAGCCACGGTAAAAACCTTCTATATCCTGATTGATCTGGGAATAAATTTTCTGACCGTAAGCACCCTGGAAAAATACAGAAATATCAAAACCGTAATAATGTCCCGTAAGATTCAATCCGGCGGTAAAAGTTGGAATGGCACTTCCCATATAAACCCGATCCTTGGCATCAATCACGTTATCATGGTTGACATCAACATATTTCACATCCCCGGGCTGAACATTTTTTCCCTGATAAGCAGAAGTTATGATTTCCGTCTGATTTTGAAAGATACCGGCCATCTGATACAAATAGAATGAACCAATTGGTTGACCTACGACAGTTTGAGTGGCATTAACACCTGTATCCACACGGCCTCCAACGATTGGGGCATCTAACTTCACTACATTATTATGCAGATAACCGCCGTTTAAGGAAATATTGAATCCTCCTCTTTTATATTCCTGTTTATAAAACAGCTCCAGGTCTAAACCTGTATTGAGCATATTTCCACTGTTAATCCAGGGAGGTAAGGCATATCCTACAGATGGTGGAAGCGGTGCTATAACAAGCATATCGGTAGTCAATTTGTTATAATAATCTAAGGAAGCTCCGAATGTTCCTTTAAACATTTCCAGGTCAATCCCGGCATTAAACTGATTGCTGGTTTCCCATTTTAAATCATTGTTGCCAAGGGTGGACTGTGCATATCCGTTATACGGATTTCCTCCGAAGGTATAATATTTATTTGCAGAATATTTGTCAAGGTTAGCGTACAACGCTATATTTTGATTTCCTATGGAACCATAACCGGCACGGAGTTTTAGTTTACTGATATTTTCAACATCCTTTAGAAAATCTTCTGTTTCCATATTCCAGCCGGCAGATGCTGAATAAAATGTTCCCCATTGATTCGCACCCACAAACCGGGATGATCCATCCCTTCGGACAATACCGGACAAGTAATATTTCTGGGCATAATTGTAATTCACATTTGCAAAATAGGAGAGCAGGCTTGAACCCGATTCACTCTGACCGCCCGAAACATTATTAACAAGTGGTGGTACCGCTTTCCCATTGCCAATGTATAGGAAATTCGGATCATTACTGGCAAAATTACTGTCACTGGCTGAAAGTCCGAAAGAGGAATTTTTTATAGCTTCCACACCTATCATGGAGGAAAGGTTGCTGTTTTCCCCGAACTTAATGCTGTGATTCAGGGTACTGTTTACTGTCCAGTTCACATTAGTCGTACTGGAAACGTTTAATCCGTTCGGGTTGTTGATTCTGTCAGTTGAGCCCCAGGTCCTGTCAAATTCACGATAACCGGCATCCGAGTAATCAACACCCATCGTTGTTTTCCAAAAGATATTGGAAGGGAAATTAATAACGACATTCCCTGTTACAAGCAAGGTTTTTATTTTTGTAGTCCTGTCGGTATAGGCAGCAAGACCTTCGGGACTATACCCGTTTCCAAAAAACGAATCATAATGCGAATCCCCGTAATATTCAGAAGGCAGATCCACATAACCACCGGCAGCATTGTAGACAGGAATGGCAGGATTCCTAAAGAAAGCATACCGTACCACACTGCCTCCTTCACCGGCAAATCCATCACCAGAACTTGAAACAGTCCGGGTATTCGAAATACCTCCACCGACATTTAATCCGACATGCAGCCATTTCCTGACTTCCGAATTAATGCTTGATCGCATGCTAAACCTATCATAACCGGTGTTCTTCAAAATACCATCCTGGTTAAAATAAGAAGCTGAAAGCATATAGGTTGTTTTTTCATTACCACCGCTTATGGAGAGTTCATGGGATTGAATGGGAGCTGTCTGGAATATTTGTGCTACATGGTTAACATCGGCGAAATCCTTTACGTACGTTCCTTCTATCAGGGGACGTTGCACGGCAGATGATAGATTGTCGGCTTTAGCTGCCTCGTTATACATCTGAATGTATTGTGCTGTGTTTGCCATAGGAGTCAGACGTCCATGTGTCTGATAACCAAATTGCATGTTGTAGGAGATTTTAGCCTCCCCTTTATTTCCTGTTTTAGTAGTGATCAATACCACCCCGTTACTGGCACGCGATCCATAGATAGCAGCCGAAGAGGCATCTTTCAAAATGGTCATGTTTTCAATATCATTGGGCGAAAGATTATTTAATGCGCCTTCAACCGGAATTCCATCCACAATATACAATGGATCATTGCTCGAATTAATGGAACTGGCACCACGGATACGTACTGAAACGGGTGCCCCCGGAGCTCCGGTCTGAGCAGATACTTCAACTCCGGCAACCCTTCCCTGCAAAGCTTGTTGTGCAGAGGCCACCGGTATTTTAGTCAGATCTTCACCAGTCACTTTACTTACCGATCCCAATACATCCCTCTTTTTTTGAATGGTATAACCCACTACGACTACTTCGTCGATCAGTTTACTTTCCGATACAAGTAGTATATTCAGTTCTTTTTGCCCTGTAATTTTAATCTCTTGTGTCTGATATCCGATATACGAAACTTTCAACACCGCATTTTGCATAACAGCGAGTGAAAAGTTTCCATTCACGTCTGTTACGGTACCCGTATTGGTTCCGGTGACAAGGATACTCACTCCGATCAGGAGTTCGTTTGTTGTACCATCTTTTACAACGCCACTTATCTGTTGCAAATTTTGAGCTTGCAGCAAAATACTGAAAATAATAAAAGATAGAAGAAACAGTGTTTTTTTCATGATGACTGGTATTAATTATTCATATTAAATTTTACTATTTAACTGATATGATATATATTAGGTAACTTATACTCCTTTTTTTACAACAAATTATTTGATAATATGTTTGTGATGAATATCTATTTATAACTTATCGCAATTCCATTTGCAATCAATCTGTTCTTATTTTTTTCTATTTTAACTCCCGCAGGCAATTCAACCAATATACAGGCCTGGTCAGCCGGTATCGTAACCGGAGTATCCACGGCAATTGCTTTAGCCACATATTTTTTTGATACGATATCAAAGATATCCACTTTTCCAGAGGGATGATACCTCACGTTTTTTGAAACCGAATAGGGATTATAATACAGATAAGTCGGATAGGTGGTATTGGCATAAAAATCCGTCTTATTGCAATTGAGCCGTAAGATCATTTTTACATCGGTGGTATCCACAATGGCTCCCATGATTCCGACCGGTGATGTACTGTACAGGCTGAACATACTTTCTTTCGGGTTTTTCGGGTTCCAGTTTGGTCCATCCCCCAATGCTACGGGATGAATATCTTTCAATGAAGGTTTGTTGTAACAATCGGAATACCGCAGCCCTTCATAAGCTACCACAGAATGTGTATAATTTTTCATTTCAGGAAGCCATTGGTTCCCGTCAGGTATCTCATTCGGAAAGAACAACCGGGCTGAATTGACATTGTTGAGCATCCATTTCCCGATAGCCCTGGCAAAACCGGGTTCGTATTTTACCATCGGAACAAGAGGCCAGGCCATTTTCATGCTGTTCATTAAAAAGGCATAACCACCTCCATCCAGTATGCTTCCCTGCAAACCGCTGACATCATACTCACCCCATTTCCCCACAATCACTCCCCAACCGTTACGTCCATTCGGACTTTTACAACCATCAAAAACCCAGTTCATCATTTTTTCTATATCATAATTGGTTCCCTGTTCCGCATTGAGCCGGGCAGCCGTATAAATTCCCATGGGAAGTAATATTTCGTAAAAACGGCTTTCCTTTTGACTGTTCAGTGCAGCTATGGCTGATTTGGCGTGTGCCAGGTATCTCGGATTTTTATATTTCATATAGGCATCATACAGCACATAGCCATGGCCACCGGCAGCATCCTGTTGAAATGGAATCTTCGAAACCATTCCTTTCATTTGTCCATAATCGAAATAGGAATAATCATAGTTCCCATTCAACACTGAATCGGCCTTGCAAAATTGTTCGGCAATACTCCGCTGGATATGATCAGCATTTTCCACATTCGGAAACACATCGCAAACAGCATAAAACAATACATTCGGCAATACATCATACCACCAGTCACGTCCGTATCCACCGCCTTGCATTGCCACTTCAGGACAGGTATTGTTCATTATGATATTCCAACCGGTTCCCGAATTGTAGTAGTTCTGAATCATCTTCACGTAATTGTAACCGTTTTGATGCGTCTTATCTATACCAATCAGTCCGGCACCCAGGATAGCCGAAAGTGAATTCAGACTTTCATGAAACTCACCGTTATTGTGTGTTGATCCCTGTCGGACATCATTGATTGCAGTATACAATCCGAATGTAATCTGAGGTAAATTGCGTTGACTGTTATCCAGCCAGATCATTTTACCGGCCGGCATATCTGGATTGAAATCAAAAACATAGGCATCGTAATCCTTTGCTCTTTGTTTCCAGTCGATAATTTTGTATGGTTTGGGAGCATTGGACATCAATTCTATCCGGGGAATAGCAGTCTGTACGACAGTCATCCCGTAATTATCATTCATCACACAGGATGATAATATCCCGGCAAGTAGAATGAAGAATAGCATTGATTTATTGGTTTTCATGTTTTTTTTGTTTAGCGTTCCGTGTTTCGCGTTCCGTGTTTCGTGTTCTGCGTTCTGTTGGTTAATTAAGTTGATACGGTTAACATTTCGTTTATTCGTTTCGTGATCTAATTGAATTCTTCCTATTGCAGACTACTGCAAATACATTAAACACGGAACACGGAACATTTTAAACCTTATACTTCGTGTCTACTTCGTGAATAATATGTTTTGCCAAAGGCAGTGAAATTAACTGTAATGCACCCACTATTATCAGGGCATATTTCAATGCAAAGATCTCGGAAACAAAATAAGCGAGGGATATAAACAGGATCATTCCCAATGCCCTACCGAAGAATAAACCTACTTCATGACTTAAAATATAGGCATATTCATTGCGCTTTTCAATGGTTGAAACGGCATCAATGGTTTTCATCATCGTAGGGAAATAAGCCAGGTCATGCAGCGGTTGAAACAAGACTTTGCAGAGTACAAAAATGATCACTCCAATTGCCGAAAACAGGATTCCATTTACCAGTGTTCCGATAAAAAACACAACAAGCCCGAATCCAAATATCTTCATCCGATGTTCCGGTTTAGCAATACGACCCAGGATATATACGATGATGGCTGTAGCCCCACCCCCGATTCCCTGAATCAATCCCAGTGAACCCTCATTACCAACCAAACGCATGACCAGGATAGCAGGAGCAGTCACCAGAAAACCCTGGACCATTCCTTTCAGACTGGCCAATGCCAGAAACTTCTGCCACAACACATGATATTTGAAATAAACGAATTTCTTTTGTACCGGGTTCACAAAATCGCCTTTCGACAACACCAGGCACGCTCCAACAGCAATAAAGAATACAATCACTGTGATGACCTGGTAGCCGATATTGATATTAACAGTATGACCAAAAAACACTTTTCCGTCGATAGTTCCTAAAAAAGCACCCACCATCAATGGAATAACGATGCTCCATAAGGAGAAAAAGAAAGATTCCAACCCAAAGAAATAATTACGGTTTTTGTCGTTTGTTGCTGTCAGGGCCAACAGATAACGGTTTGTCCAAAAGAATCCCGTGGAGGCACCAATAGCAAATCCGGCAATGCCTAACTGGACAATGCCAATGGAGTGTACGAACATCATCACCATTAAGGCAATGGCAGAAAGTACTATTCCAAAACTATACAACCAGTTTACTTTGAATATTTTCAATAATGCACCATTCAGGATAGAGGTACTTACAACACCGATATACATGAACAACTGGAAAATGGCCACATACGAAGAGTTTCCGGTGTTACGCATGATATAAGCCCCAATGAATATTTCAATGATGGGCAAAATCATACCATACAGCATGTTGGTAATCAATAGAGTCCGTATATTTTGGGGCTGTTCTTTAAAGAACAGAAATTCGCCCGCTAATTTATTAGCCATTAGATTTTCTTTAAGGAGTTTAAAATTTCTGTTATTGAGAATTCAGCACTGCAGATGACTTCATCACTGGCACCGTAGAATATCTTTACGATATCGCCTTTGACATAATGCCCGTTTGTAAAGACTACATTTCCGAAGAAACCGGTTTGTTCGTATTCAGCAATAGGTTCCATAATTGGTTCCACACTTCGGGCAAGTACTTTTGAAGGATCATTCAGATCAAGCAACAAAGCTCCCAGGCAATAGCGATGGTCTTTGTTGGCACCGTGGTAGATTTCCAGCCAGCCTTCGGAAGTCTTAATGGGTGCTCCCCCTGCTCCTACGCGTGTTTCATCCCAACTACCTTCGCGGGTAATGGCCACACATTTATGGTTTCCCCAATGCACCCTGTCGGGCGATTCGGCAAGCCAGATGTAATTTCCGCCTAATTCGGGACTGCTTGGACGGTGTAACGCATAGTACATTCCGTTTATCTTTTCTTCGAACAAGGCACAATCTTTATTATGAGGAGGGAATATCATTCCTTTGTGGTCGAAATGTTGAAAGTCTTTTGTGGCAATGAGTCCCACTCCGACAGCCATCGACGATACTTCCGTAAAGCTGAGGTAAAATCCATCTTCCATACTGGCTACCCGGCAATCTTCTATGCCGAACGCTTCCAGGTCACCCTTTCCGAAAATAGGAGGGTATAAAGGATCCTCGTGAAAATGGATATCATCATCACTGCACACTAATCTTAAGTAAGAAAGAGTAGTCAGGTAGTTTTTTCCTTTATAGAGAATGACACGTGGATCGGTGGCATCAAGTTGGGGATCGTTTTTATCAAAGCTGAGCACTTCAATGGATCCTTTAGGTGTGTAAATCGGGAAGCTGATTTTATCTGCTATTTGAGTTGGTCGTTCGGCAACACGAAGCAACAGCCATGTCTTATTATTCATCCTGAAAACACCCGGATTGAGCAGGCAGGTAATTTCCATTCCATTTATTCCGGCTGTCAGGTCACCGGGACGCAGCAGCGGGTTATGTGTTGATCGTTTGGCTATATCCATAAGACTATTGATTTAAGATTGATTGGAGTACAAATATATACAGTGAGATTCCTTTCATGAGTATCTTTTTTTGACAAAAAGGTATCTGTTTTCGGTATTTAGACAAAATTATACTCTTTTGATAAAAAAAGATACTCTTTCATGTGTAATTTTGAACCTTTATGATAGTATATTTGTATTTATGTAGTAGGAACAAGATAAAGTCGTTGGCTTTTTTCTTATTAGAACAGTACTTTGACACTGGTCTCTCCCAAATAAAGGGTGTTAGAACTGTCGTTTCAGGAAAATTTCACTAAAATAACACGACTCTGTCTTAAAAATCAAAATGGATTTAAATGAAAAACACAATCCTTATTCTTTCATTTCTTGTAACAACTTTATTGCCGGCTAAAAACTATGATGTTTCAAACCTGACCAATAATGACGGGCTTTCGAATAGCTCCATCAATGTAATTAATCAGGATTCAAGCGGTTTACTCTGGTTTGGTACCTGGGATGGATTGAACGTATACAATAGCAGGGAGTTTAAAGTCTACAAACCCGATCCGGGAAATGTTCAAAGTATAAGCAACAATATCATTCGGAATATAGTTCAGGAACAAAGAAATGTTCAATGGATCGCCACCGACCGTGGAATAAACAGGTTGGATAGTAGAAAGAATACATTTGAACGCTTTTTTACCGATAAAGGCAACCAAACAATATTTACCGAAAATTCCTTCTTCATCGCCCGGAACAGTTCAAACCGCATGTTTGCAGCCGTCTATGATCAGGGAGTCTTTTTCTTTGACGCAAATGCACATAAATTTCACCATCTTAATAAGGTTAGAAACTACAGACCCCGGAAAATGTTTTTCGATGTGGATGATAACCTATGGCTCTTTACTGATGAGAATATGTTGTTTAAGATCGTCTTTAAAAAAGGAAAATCAGAATCACCTGTTGTCGAAAACGTCATACATTTTCAGCTTTTAAAGAACATAAAATCGGTATTCTATCATTCAAACAACGAAATCTGGATGCAAACTAACGAAGATAAGCTCTTTTCATACCGGATCTCTGAAGGTATCCTGGCCGAATCTTCTACCGGAATCCAAAAGACAGGTACTATTCGGGCAATTGCGTTTATGGATACGTACCAGTTGTGGGGAACTGCCAACGGACTTTATCTGTACGACCTGAAAACAAAAGCCATTGAAACAATATTGCCTAACGTCTCGGTTCTTTCGCTTTATGCCGGTACACAACAGATTATCTGGGTGGGTACTGACGCTCAGGGTATTTTTCAACTATCTCCTTCACGTGAAAAATTCCATACCTATTCGGCAGAAAATGTTCCAACATTTGGGAACAGTTCAGTCCGTACGTTTTTCGAGGACCGTAGCCGGATACTTTGGGTCGGTACAAAAGGAAACGGGATATATACATTCAACAGAAACGGAGATAAGCATGAAGCAACTTTTACGCATCACTTCACTACTTCCAACGGTTTATTGAATAATTCAGTTTTTACCATTGTCCAGGGACAAGGGAATGAGTACTGGATTGGAACTGATGGACAAGGTATCAATTATTATGATACACAAAACAAAAAGATATTGACTTTATCAGTAAACAAAAGCCTACAGAAAAAAATCAACCTGTCCTCTGTCTATTCTATACTCCCCGACAACAAGAATACATTATGGGTTGGAACCAGCGGGTACGGTATGTATAAACTCGAAATTGACCGGACCACTCATCCCTATTCCATTAAGAACTTTACGCAGTATATTTATAAAACGAATGTTTCCTCCTCGTTGAGTAATAATATCGTATATTCCATCATCCGGGATGATGCCACTCATTTGTGGATAGGCACCCGGGGTGGAGGTCTTAACCGCTTTAACTGCCAGACGGAAAAATTTCAAAGTTACAGGTATGCTTCAGCAGGAAATGACTTTATAAGCAGCGATGACATTCTATGCCTGTATAAAGATAGCCGCGGTACTTTATGGGCCGGAACGAGTATGGGATTAAACAAGCTGCTTCGTTTTGAAAAAGGAAGACCTGTATTTGCACGCTTTACTGAAAATGAAGGCATATCGAACAATACCATCCACGGTATACTGGAAGATAAGGAACATAATCTATGGCTCAGCACCAACAAAGGATTGACTGAATTAATCCGCGATCAGTCATCCTATCGGATTGTATCCTATTTTAAGAAAGATGGATTACAAAACAACGAGTTTTCAGATGGTGCGTTTTATGAAAGTCCAAACACCCATCAATTTTATTTTGGCGGCATAAGTGGTTTTAATTTATTTAATCCGCTTGAAATCAGCCATAGTAATTACATGCCTGCATTGCGGCTTGATGCATTCTATGTTGACAACATCGAAAAAAATATTTCTGATTATTCCGAAATAAAACGAAACAGGGAAGTGCTCACACTTTCGTATAAAAACAAGTCATTCAGTTTCAGGTTTATTCCGCTCGATTATCTGTCCGGGACAAAGTGTGAGATATCCTATATGTTGGAAGGGTATCAAAAAGAGTGGATTCAATTGGGGACTTCCAATACCATCGTATTTTCAAATTTACCCGAAGGAAATTATTTATTGAAAGTCCGTTGCAGCAATGCCAATAAGATATGGAGTAAACAATACTTTACCCTTCCGATCAGGATGTTGCCACCATGGTGGGCAAGCCCGATTGCTTATTTAATTTACACTGTATTGTTATTAGCTTTGTTCAGTGTTGTCCGCCGGTTTATCAGGAATCAGCTGAATGCCAAAAACAATATTCTTTTAAAGGACCTTGAGAAACAGAAGATAGAAGAAATTCATCAGGCCAAGTTGCGGTTTTTTACCAATATCGCGCATGAATTTTCCAATTCACTGACGCTTATTTACGGTCCCTGCGAACAGTTGCTCCGGACTCATTCCTCTGATGATATTACCCGTAAATATATCAATACCATTAAGTCGAACTCCGAACGGATGCAAACACTGATACAACAGCTAATCGATTTTCGCAAAGCAGAAACCGGACACCTGAAACTGGATATTGAAAAAGTAGACATTCCGGAACTGATTAAATTTGTTGTCGATAATTTCATGGAAATACTTGAGGAAAAGAAGATCCTGTTGACTTTTTCTTTTGTACCGCCTTCCATTATCTGGCAAACCGACAGGGACAGCATTGAAAAAATAGTATTTAACCTGATATCAAATGCTGTTAAATACACTCCTGAAAACGAAACCATCAAAATAACAGCAGAAATAAAAGGAAACAGTCTAATCATCAGGGTTACTAATACCGGTGTGGGCATTAAACCTGTTTATCAGCAAACCATATTCGACCGTTTCGAAGTGTTGGAACGTTTCGAAATGCAACTTTCCAAAGGAATCGAAACACGTAACGGCATTGGCCTGGCACTTTGTAAAAATATTGTGGAGGTACTGGAAGGAACCATTGAAGTAGAAAGTGATGGCGATACCTTTACTTCATTTCTGGTCACCCTGCCCGAACAACTTATCGATGAAGCAACGAATCATAAAGAACATGAAACCCCTGTCGTACCGGCTCCCAAAGTAGAAATAAGCCAGGAAATACAAGAGGAAAAAATACGTGTTTCCATACCGGATACCCTGAAGGAAGGACTGATACTGGTTATTGATGATGAAAGCGAGATCAGGGACCTGCTCAGTGATTTCTTAAGCGTGCGGTATGAAGTCGCTCAGGCAGGCAACGGGAAAGAAGCGTTGGAACTCATGCGAATCCGTATGCCGCAGCTGATAGTCTGCGATATCATAATGCCGGAGATGGACGGAGTGGAATTTATCAAGAAAATGAAAGAACAGGAACTCACACGTCATATACCCATCATTTTATTGTCGTCAAAAGGCTCGGTAGAAAATCAAATTGAAGGACTTGAAACAGGCGCTGATGCCTATTTGAGCAAACCGTTCCACCCCCGTCACCTGGAAGCACAGGTCGAAAGCCTGCTTCATCGCAACAAAGCTATACTGGATTATAGTGAATCCACTTATGCCGCTTTGGAACAATATGAAGGGAAGCTGATACACAAAGAAGACAAAGAACTGATGTTGAACATAACCCGGATTATTCACCAGCAAATGGACAATGAATCCCTGACAATCGACTTTATAGCCGGGGAACTGTCGCTGAGCAAGATGAAACTCTACCGGAAAATCAAAGAACTTATCGGTCAGACCCCGACAGAATACATTCGTTCCATCCGGCTAAAACAGGCAGAAAAGCTCCTTAAAACTACCAACAAAACGGTGCAGGAAATTATGTACGTTTGCGGGTTCAACAACAAAGCCTACTTCTACCGCGAATTCTCCAAGAAATACCACCTGACCCCCAAGGAGTACAGGAATCAGAAGATGAGTTGATTGGTTGATTGGTTAATTGGTTGATTGGTTAATTGGGTGATTGGGTGATTGGTTGATTGATCCTCCCGATAAAACCTTAAAGCGTACGTAGTACCTTTAAGCGTTTTATTGACACCTATCGTCCGGGACTGTATTTCTCAGGTTCCAATAGATATATTCATAGTTAATTGTAAAAAGGGCCTTCCGGTTGATGTCTCTTGGTAGTAATCAGTGATGCAATCAGAAAGTTTGGTAAATATCCCGAGAACTAACGGTACGCTGTTTCTGCAACCCTATTTTCTTGTCAAAATACAACCATATCCGGTCCGACAGATACTGCCTATAACGATTGAACAACGATTGGATTTAACTATTATTTTTTGTCATCACAGTTGTAAAGGTTTATTTTTCAACATATTTAATTTTCAACTGTTTTATTGAAAAAATAGAAGTTCCTTATTTAAAAATCAGTTCAGCAATAAGATATTCTGGAATTGAATCTTACAAATTACTCATTCTTAAATGTTTTGATTATGTATACCACCTATCATTTTTTATCAGCTCAGGAGTTATCGACAGAAATACTTGATGCCATAAAAGCAAAGTTCAAATCAAAACCAATAACCATCATTGTGAAAGAAAATGAGGAAGATGAAATTGAACTTACGAATGAAATGAAATCCATCCTGGATCATCGGTTGAAAGAAGACGATGCAACTTATCTTACCTTAAACGAATCGATGGATCGCTTAAAAAATAAGTATGGGTTATAAAATCATAATTTCACCGCGGGCACAACAGGAGATTGAAGATGCAATTGATTATTATTCAATTCGTAGCTCCGATGCCCCCAAAGATTTCATTTCAACTCTTAACGAAACTTACGCGGTTTTATATGTGAATCCAAATTTTTGAATTTGCTATAAAAATATCAGGACTATCATACTGAATGTATTTTCATAAGCACTCTTTTATACAATTAACGAAAAAGAACATACTATTAAGTTCCTTTCCTGTTTCCATTACAAATTCAATCCGCAACGAAGACCTAAAAAGTAAACCCATGCATTTGTTGTTTGATTTCACCCCTCCCCGCCGGATATAAAAACCTATTTAGGGTCTGCTGAAAAACTCCAAAGGAGTTATCTGTGCATATGATACATTCCGACTTGTCGGAAACCCCCGAATTTATTCGGGGGTTAAGTATGGTCTGATAACTGAACTCCAAAGGAGTTTCCCATTGAATCTTACTATTTTTAATAGTATTGGTGAACTCCACTGGAGTTCGGCTAGTACTTCTATTTCTTATCCCCCGGATAAATCCGGGGGTTATTCAAAGTAAATCCTTACAGGATAATTATTATCAAAACAAACTAAGTGCATAAGTTTTAAACCAGAAACAGAAATATCTATGCACTAAACGATGAAAAATACTTTGTATGTAGTTATTAATCATGTATATAATTGTTTTTCAGCAGCCCCTATTTAAAGATTCAAGTGAACTGGCCTGTCACCTTCTCGTCCAAGTCTTTTTAACGTTACATAGTAGATAGTTCAAGTTACACTTCGATAAACTTGAACTATCCAATGCAGTTTGTAACTGACTTAATGCTATTCTCAACAGGTTTTTATTTCAACCGACCTACACAAAAAAGGCTGTCTCAATACAAGACAGCCTCTTTTTATAATTACTAAACCTGTTCAGGTCTTATTTTTCTGCTCTCAGTTTAAATTCTGCATTTCCCTTAAAATCATCATACAGGGGTTGCAAAGGTGTAACAGTCCCGGCATTCGGAGTAGCAACCGTCATTGCGACAATCTTTATCCTTCTGTTATCGGGCAATGTCAGTGTCTTAGCACCGGCAGGAATTGAAATTTCGTATTTGTACAGGTAACAGTACTGATATGCTTCATTTTTCGAAGGATATTCACTGTGGGTATGCGAGGCGAACCAGGCAATATTATCTGCTTTTAAATACGGTTTTTCCA
>Ga0302215_10000287_pt1 | contig 37734 bp, 17 predicted proteins | sample II_Fen_N3_1_FD_194580 | JGI IMG/M metagenome (GOLD analysis project Ga0302215, IMG submission 194580) | Peat permafrost microbial communities from Stordalen Mire near Abisko, Sweden - II_Fen_N3_1 | ecosystem: Environmental > Terrestrial > Soil > Wetlands > Permafrost | place: Sweden: Abisko... | reverse complement strand
TTTTTATCAGTATAAAACACATTATATCTAATTACAAACTATAGAAATTATCAATAATGATTAAGCGGAAACTGACAAACATGTATCTATCGAGTTTTGATTTACTCACTGAAGCTTTGTATTTGTGTTGGACAAATTCGTTTTGCGTTAAGACAGATCAGCTAAACAAAGAGATGCTAAAAGACCAAATTCGCTCTTACGGTTTTTATGATCACAAACATGCAATTAAGAAAGAAAAACCAATCAATTTTATAAACAACTTTCAATTCAAAACACTTATCTGGGCAAACAAATTCTCAAAAGCAGTTAATCAAGATGCTTTAAGTGGATATGTTGAGTTGTATAAACTGGTAGTAGATGAAATTGAAAATAATCTATTTATACTAAAAAGCAAAACTGCTCAAATTGCTTATGCCAATATCCTATTGAGGAATCTCGACAAAAGCCATATACATAAACGTAAGCTTGATATAGCCGAATGTGATAGGAGATACAAGGAAATGTTCGGACTTGTTTTAAATCGAAAATTTATTTTAGACAATGAGACTACAGTACTAGAGGGTAAATTCTGTAATGTTCATACAAATTATGATTTAACGGTACGACTAATAAATCACCTCGATTTCGTAGATAAATTAATTGAATTATTCTCCTGTTTTGAAATTGACCTTATTTCATTGGCCAAGAAATACAAACATAATTTATACATTTTCGACACTGACAAAAGTGAAATAGAAGTCAAAAGTGAACATGAAGCATCAATTGAAACTCCATACCACATAACCGAAAGAAACAACTTTCAAAACAATATCCTTCCAAAATTCAACACTTCTTTATCCGATGACTGTCTGATTAAAATAATGCAATACCTTTTTCATAAGAAAATGCTCGATAATCCAAACTTAGATTTGTGGTTTTTCTGGTTTAATCGCAAGTATATTAAAGTGCCGGAACCATTAAAATGGCGAGGAACACCATCAATGCTATCAAATATCATTCAACATATATGTGGAGAAAGTATTTCGAACACGATTAAAACAGCTTTTTGTATGAACGAATATGTCAAGCCAACCAAAAGTAAATATGAACATAGCAGAATGCACAAAGAAATAGAACAAATTATCACCATTTCAAAACAAAAAAACAACTAAAATTCCGACCCTATTTCCGACCTTTCCTTAGCTTCTATTTGAGGCTTTTTTTATAATATTTCCGACCTAGTCCGACCTGTCCAAAGTCGGAGTCCGACCCAATAATTCCCATGATTTCATAGTATTCGCTTATATTTTTGATGATACATTTGTAGCAAGAAAGCCAATAGACTGCGCAGCTATTGGCATTCAAAAAATCAAAAATAAGCACAATTATGGAAACTAAATTTCAGCCAACAAACGAAACTCCCTTAGCAGCTCTTACCATTGGCCAGTTCAAAGATTTATTAGGAGATATGGTAAAACCGCAACTTGTAGTACAAACAAAACAAGAATCTTTCCCGGAAACATTCGGAAAAAATGAATGTAGCCAATTAACCGGTTATGCGGTGAACACAATCAACAAAATGATTTGCGAAAAAACAATTCCATTTTACAAAAGAAACGCAAAAGTGCTTTTTCGGAGAGAAGAAATTGAAGCATGGCTGTTAGCCAACCGCATCCAAACCATCGAAGAGTTTATTGTGGAAAAAGAAAACAAGCTTTCTAACGGAAAGGGTAGCAAATGAACTTCAAAGAACATTTCGAAAAATTTGAAGCCGATCTCAGGAAGAAAATGCTCGATGATGAAACGATCATTGAGTCACTAAGAGAAATCGGTCAGAAGCACGAGGAACTACTCAACCGATTAGATAATTTGATGCTGGGGTTGAATGAGAACCGGAAACTTCCCGACGATCCGTTTTTCTCCAACGATGAATTTATGGATTTAATGAGTATCAGTGTGCGTACCGCCCAGCTTTGGAGAGACCAGGGATTAATTAGTTATTCTCAAATCAGTGGGAAAATCTATTACCGGATGTCTGATATTCAGAAACTATTGGACGACAACTATCATAAATCAATTAAAAAGGCCAAAAAGCCATGATAGAAAAAAAAGAAGCCCCTTCGAACCTTGCAGTATCCGAAGAGGCAAATAAACTTGAGCAGAACAAAACTACATATTTCATTCAACAGCTAAAAGCGGAGATTCATGCTAATAGCCTGAATTCGGATGCAAATGATACCGCTTTTCCCATCAATGGGCTACCTCAGGTAATTCTTGATTTTGCATTGGAAGTTTCAGAGGTTTATGGAGTACCCATTGAATTTCCTGTTATGTCGGCTTTATGTGCTGTGAGTGCCGCAGCAAGAAAGAAGTTTGTAATAGACAGTGGCAAATATAAAAACTTTGGGCAATTGTGGGTTATGTTGGTAGCTCCTCCCGGAGTGGGTAAGACTGAACCGGTGGCAGCTGCTTTCCGTCCGTTACAAAAACTGGACAATACCAGCTACGATGATTATCAAGTGGAACTGAGCCGTTGGAAAGCGGAATGTGCAGAAGCGAAACAACTCAAAACCCAGGAGCCAGAAAAACCATTCTTCAAACAATGCCTGATTGACGATTTCACACCCGAAAGTTTATATCAAACCATGTTCCGTAACAACGGATCCATATCACTCTATCGAGATGAACTATCTGGTTGGTTTGCCGACTTTGGCAGATATAATAAAAACGGTGAGATTAGCCGGTATCTGTCCATTTTCAATAATGCACAATTCTGTATCAACCGAAAAAGTGAAGAACCATTGCAAATTCCTGAGCCATTTCTGACTATTTGTGGCACAATTCAGCCCGAAGTACTAAACATAGCATTGAGTAGTAACACACTCAAAGAAAATGGTTTTGCAAGCCGTTTTCTGTATGTCTATCCTAAAGAAGTTAGGAAACAAAAGTATTCAGAAAGAACACCGGATAAAATTATTGTTGATCGATACGAAAAACTGATTACTCATTGCTATCATCTCTCAAGGGTTGAGAATCCATTTACGCTTTCCGCTGAAGCAAAAGAGCTGTTTATTCAATATGCCAATCAAACCACCGACTTGGTAAATAACTGCTCAAATAATTTTGTTCGTGCGACCTATGCCAAAATGGAAATTCAGGTTTTACGGTTAGCACTCATTATTCAAATCATTAGGGGCATTTACGATAATACCGAATGGCAACAGGGAATGATAACAAAAGAGGCAATACAATACGCCATTAAGCTTTGCGACTACTTTAATTCAAAAATACTATTGGTTGACACAACCAACAATCCAACAAAAATGAATCCAGCTGAAGCAATAAAAACGATTCAAAAAGAATATGGCATTAAGAACAAACAAGCGTTTGCAGATTCCATTGGTTTGTCCCGGCAATTTATCTCAAAAATCTGTAAAGAATAGAAAACAACCCTTGGTTGCGGAGTTGCGGTTGCGGTCGGCTGAAAAGATTTACCAGTATAGCTTTCAGAAGAAATGCCCCGCAACTAAAATAAAAATCAAAAACTTTTCAAACTGATTTTAGTTGCGGTCAAATATCGCTATAACCGCTTACAACAAATGGTTTCAGGCGTTTTACACCGCAACCAACCAATTTCCAAAGAAAACTCTTAAAATCAATAATGACTGTTAGCAATACAACCACTATCCCCAACGATCAATTATCAACTATGAACTATCCTCAACCATATCTCCAACCATACAAAGGCAAAGACACCCGCCACGATTGTCCATCATGCAAAGCCAAACTGAGTTTCACGCTGTATTTAGATGGCAACACGTATAAACCCATTCATGACAATGTCGGCAAATGTAACCGCGAAAGCAAATGCGGTTATCATTATACCCCAAAACAATATTTCATGGATAATCCATCCCGTAGAGACGAGGCATGCCTCGTCTTAAATCATTCGTCCGTATCAAAAAACATTGCCCCACCGCAACCAATCGGGTCCATTCCTTTCTCCTTCGTCGAAAATTCCGCCAGCTACAAAAGCAATTTCGTGCGTTTCCTTTGCGAATTTCTCACCGTTGAACAAATGACCTTAATCGGAGAAAACTATGCCTTGGGAGCAACCAAAAACAAAGAAGTGATTTTTTGGCAAATAGATATTCATGGCAAGGTCCGCACAGGTAAAATCATGCAATATAATCCGGCCACAGGTAGACGCATAAAACACGAAAGTGGAGCAATTGATTGGGTACACAACAAACTAAAAAAAGCAGGAATATTACCCGAAGACTTCAATTTACAACAATGCTTTTTCGGAGAGCACCTATTGAAAATTTATCCGAACAAATTCGTTGCAATAGTCGAAAGCGAAAAATCCGCTATCATTGCCAGCATGATAATGCCGGAATTAGTTTGGCTTGCAGCCGGAAACCTGAACGGATTATCTGTTGAAAAATGTCAGGTACTGAAAGGGCGGGATGTAATGCTATACCCTGATTTGGGAGCATTTGAAAAATGGAGTTTAAAAGCCACAGAGATGAAAAAACAATGGAATTGTAAAATTACTGTATCAACACTATTGGAAGATGAAGCCAGTGATTTAGACCGTGCTAACGGATTAGATATAGCCGATTATATTATCTCTGAACTTTGTTCAAACAAACCAGTCACTGAAATTCAAAGTTTCTTCAGCCCAACACTTCAATCTATGATTGAAAGAAACAAAGCATTATTGATTTTGGTAAATGGATTGCAATTAGATGAAGTTTAAAAAACGATTTTCCCAAGGACATAAAACAAGTCAAAATCCACTCAGCTCCAAAAATATATCCGCAGCACGGCCATCAACACTACTCACCAACCAGTACCATTATTTACTCATCTAATAAACATATCTGAGAGGACGAGAGTGTGAAATTATCATCTATTATCCTCTTCAGAATAAGTATAAGTTCGCGCAATCGAATTAAATCGCCATTTTTATAATTAATCATAGCCTCAAATTCGTTGGTGGTTTCCGCAGACGATAAAGCCATTGACGCTGCAAGCCCCAATAGAGCAAGCTGACCTCTAGTAAAGATTAGCACAAAATATCCAGACAAGCGTCTCGCTTCATTCAATCGAAAAAAATGCCGAACATCGAAAAAATATACAACAATTGATTTATAACTTCCAACTGGATCTTCTTGAATAAATTCCAAACAAAAAACCTGTACATTCACCTAAAAAGGAATGTGCAGGTTTTTTTATCTGATAACTCAAATCGAAAACATATAAAATGAAATAAATAAGTGAATACAAGCAGAGTATAAATAGATTACCGGTTCTGCAACGCAAGGAAGTGATTTACAAAAAAAGTTTCAAAAGACAAATTTAAAACTCTTTTTGTGCATTTAATAGCTTTCGCAATCTGAAAATAACACATATTACACCCTCATTAAACACATATTTATCCATTTAAGTGACTGAATTCATGTTATTTTGTACCTGTAATATTATTATGACAGAATCATCTATTTATTGCCTCGAAAAATTATGAGATTAATGTAAAAAAAACTACTAATGCGAATCAGGAACTGAACAAAATTGAAATACTTTGGCGATTTGTCAAATACCAATGGATTCCATTAGATGCTTATCATAGCTTTCAAAATCTCAAAAAACGACTGAACGAAACTTTATGTTTGGTTGGATCAAAACATATCATTAAATATTATTGATTACTTAGATTTAATATATTTATTCAAATCTTTGACAGATTTTGCTCTCATTTCATTTTTTTTTTATCTTTGTGGCGTGAATTTTTCATCTGATTTTTTTTAATCAGAAGTCAGCACAGTTCAGCACAGCACTTTAGAAACTGTATATTGACAACCGTATGAGTTTTATAAATCTATGAGCCGTATAAAATTAATTATTTTTTTAATATTACCTGCTGATTTTTTTAAACCAATCGTCAGCACAGTTCAGCATAGCTTAACACAGCTAAACTTTTGAAGTAGTAACTTACAATTTCAGAATTTGGGATTTGCGATTTATAAAGCATATTAGATTAATATTCGTTGATTTTTTTACACCTTAAATATTAAACAATAGATGAAAACACGCGTATTTTTATTCTCCATTATGTTACTTTGTTCGGGAGCAATGTTTTCCCAGAATAAGGTTTTGTTGTTAAACGGTGCAAGTGATTATGTATCGCTTCCCAGTTTGAATATTACGACTAACAATCTTACACTCGAAGCATGGGTGTACAGTGATGTTATCCAGAAATCCTATGTTGGTATTCAGGTATTCGGAGGTTTTCGTTGCGGCATGATGGTGCGCGACAACAATGAATTGGGCTATATGTGGGAGGATGCAAATGGTGAAAGATGGGCATGGTCATCAGGATTAAAAGTTCCTGTAAATCAATGGGTGCACGTGGCATTAGTTGTTACACCTACTCGTGCAACCGTTTTTTTGAATGCCGACTCAGTTAGTCAAGTCAAGAATTGTGCAGCAAATCTTATTGGGGAGAGTAAGTTAGGTACAGACCCTACAAATACTACAAAGACCTGGCAAGGTAAAATGTATGACGTTCGGGTTTGGAACAAAGCATTGACCAAATCACAAATCGTCAGCAATTGGGATGCCATTCTTACCGGCACCGAAAGTGGGTTGGTTGCCAACTGGCAATACAACGGTGATGCAAATGACAAAACTGCAAATGCATTTAATGGCACACTTACAGGCTGTACTTTCCTCGAAAATTTTACCCGCTTGACACCTCTGCAATATAAAATGAGCAATGCTTTTCAGAGCAATATCTCAAACGTGAAACCAGGAACAAAGGCTGCTAATATCTTGGGGTTGAAAATTGACTTGTCGGGTGTGATTACACCTTTAACTATTTCTAATATTCAGGTAAATCTGAATGGTACAACTCAACTATCTGATCTAACTAAATTGACCCTTTATTCAACAGGTTCGTCTAACTTATTTGGTACAGCAAAGGCAATTGCTACAGTTAATCCGGCAACCGGTACAATTGATATACCTGTCAGTGTGCAGTTATCTGCCAGTTCAAATTATTTATGGTTGGCTGCCGATATTGACTCATTGGCTCCTATTGGGAATTTAATTGATGCCGAGTGTTTGTCTGTTACTGTTAATGGAACACAGTATTTGCCAACTATTACTGCTCCGGTGGGCAATAGAACAATCTCCAATATTCCATCTCCTCCTGCGCCAGTTGGTGCTATTCCTTCAGCTATTCAATTAGAATGGCAGAAAAAAGATATGTATGCATTCGTTCATTTTGGTATTAATACCTATTATGATCAGGAATGGGGAACGCCCGGCGTTGTGTATGATGCTAAAATGTTTCAGCCAACTAAATTGAATACAGGTCAGTGGGTGAAAACTTTTCAAGCTGCAGGTTTAAAAGGTCTTGTATTTGTAGCAAAGCATCACGATGGATTTTGTAATTGGCCATCTAAACTAACAAAATATTCGGTTGCAGCCAGTTCATGGAGAGGTGGCAAAGGTGATGTGGTAAAAGAAGTTGCAGATTCTTGTGCGAAATACGGAATGCCTTTAGGTCTGTATGTATCTCCTGCTGATATGAATTGCCCTTCATTTGCAACCGGAGTGGCTTACGATGATTATTTTACTGCTCAACTTAGGGAAATGTACAATACTTACCTGCCTAAAAAAGACGGGTTTGAAACTTGGTTTGATGGAGCGGAACCAATACCCAACAAAAGACAGGATTATGATTTTAAAAGATATTTTAGTGTGGTCGATTCTTTGTGTCCTAACTCTGTGGTATTCCAAGGTCTGGATACGACTAAAAGAAGTATTCGTTGGGTAGGAAATGAAGGTGGTTATGGAAGTGCGAACTGGAGCATTATAAACTCAGTTACAAAAGCAGAGTCTGAATTTGGAGATGTTTGGAATCCAATTGAAGCAGATGTCTCTATTCGCCCGGGTTGGTTTTATCATGCCTCTCAAGATAATCAAGTTAAAACGATTGATCAATTGCTTACCATTTATTACAGTACTGTAGGAAATAATTCAAATTTAATTTTGAACATTCCGCCAACCAAAGAGGGTTTGATTCATAAAAATGATAGTACAATATTGGTAAGATTTGGTGCAGCTATTGCCAGAACATTTGCAACGGATTTTGCTGCTTCAAAAGTTGCTACAGCCACTAATTTCAGAGGTGGAGACGCAACCTACGCTGCTTCTAATCTTACTGATGGAAACCCGGATACCTATTGGGCTACTGATGATAATGTATTAACGCCTTCGGTGGTTATTGATTTTGGAGTTAATAAAACATTTGATAAGATTCTTCTTCAAGAATATACTGCTTTAGGACAGCGTGTTGAAGCATTTACTGTGGATGCATGGAATGGAGTTAGATGGACATCCATTGTCAATGAATCAACCATTGGCTACAGACGGATAGTGTCATTCACAGCCGTTACAGCATCAAAGATTAGAGTAAATATTACTAAATCAAGAGCTTGCCCTGTAATTTCGAACATTGGAGTTTTCAAAAGCCCATTATTGATCGCAGATCCCGTTATCAGTAGAACTTTAGCCGGGAAAGTTTCAATAACCTGTAGTACTTCAGTTGCTAAAATCTATTTCACCTTGGATGGAACAGAGCCAACTACAGCTTCTACTTTATACTCGGGTAGTTTCGATTTGTTAAACGGTGGTACTGTAAGGGCAAAAGCATTTGCTCAGGACGAAACAAGTTCTACTGTTGGCAAAGCCTACGGTTTGTACAAACAAAACTGGAAGATATTGTCATTTGATAGCCAGCAAGATGCAACTACCGAAGCAGCAACGAATGCAATTGATGAAAATACCTCTACCATTTGGCATACGGCTTGGTCGCCGTTAAAAGCACAACCACATACTATTTCAATCGATTTAGGTGGGGTGTATCCAATTTCAGGTTTTGCATATACACCTAGGCAAGATGGAATTTCGAATGGAATTGTTTTTAATTATTCAATTTATATGCCTACTTCTGCTGCTGTTTGGGGAACTGCTGTTTTGACGACACAGTTTGATAATATTAAAAATAATCCTATTCAACAGGTTAAGTCTTTGCCAAGTGTGAGTACAAGTCAGTATTTTGGATTCAAATCATTGTCCGAAGTGAACTCTAACGGATTTACGAGTGCTGCCGAGTTTGATGTTTTCGTTAAAGTAGCCAACGTGCCGGGTGTTACCGATCAGTCTTTTATTGTTGACCCTGTGACTTGTAAACCTGGTTCAAGTATTGGAATCATTACCATTGATGGAACGGCAATGAATCAAACACTTATTTACAGTATTGTATCGTCTAGTGTTGTTGGTGCAGTAAGTGTAAATGCATTAACCGGAGCTATTTCAGTTGCTGATACAGCATTATTGAAAAAAGCAGTTTTCCCAATTACCTTGCAAGTCCGCTTGAGTGATAGTAGCGATCCCAAAAGTGGGAATTTATTTACAGTTACTATAAATAGTGGGATTTCAAAACTTCAAACTATAGATGCGAGCTTATGCAAAATATATCCAAATCCCAATAAGGGTTCTTTCGTTGTAGAGTTGCCAGCAACAAATTACTCCGGAACTATGAAATTTAACTTGATGGATTCTAGCGGAAAATGTTTGCAAACAATTCAACAACAGGAGAACTCTAAATGTACTTTTGATAGAATACCAAAAGGAGTTTATGTGTTAAGGGTAATGCAGCAAGATAATGTTGTATTATCTAGTAAAGTTGTTGTTAATTAAGTGCCACAAAAGATTTATTGTCATATAATTTTTTAATCTTGCACTCGCTAAAGTCCCTCCCTTGTGGGGAGGGATTTAGGGAGAGGTCTGACTCTGGAATATGACATTTAATTCTTTCTAGTACTTAATAAGCTCTGGCTAGTTAAACGTTTAAAATACTAATCTTTGAAAAAAATCACACATCCATGAAAAATCTAATTGCCTTTGGTAATTCACTCATCATTCTTTTTATTTCTTTCCTGTCAATAACTTCTTCTTTTGCAGCAGAATCAGTCCCAACCTCAGATGTGTTTAACGGCGGACGCGGTGTCCGGTTTAACGACAACTGGAAATTCCAACGAGGGAATGTGACAGGTGCCAACGTTGTCACGTACAACGATGCTGCATGGCGAAAATTATCGCTTCCGCACGACTGGAGTATCGAACTCCCATTCAACCAAAATTCTGCCGCAGGTAGTGGTGGCGGTTATTTGGATGGGGGAACTGGTTGGTACCGGAAATCGTTCTTACTTCCGCAAAATTATGCAGGAAAAAGAATAACCATCCAATTTGAAGGAATTTACATGAATAGTTCCGTTTGGATCAACGGTCATCTGCTGGGTACCCGACCTTATGGGTACAGTACATTTGAATATGACCTGACACCTTATATAAAAACAGGAACAACCACGAATGTGATTGCCGTAAAAGCGGATAACACGCAACCAAGTAGCCGTTGGTATTCCGGGAGTGGAATTTACCGGAATGTTTGGCTTACAGTTACCGATCCTGTGCACATTGCCTATTGCGGCACATTTGTAACCACACCATCGGTTAGTCAAACAGCAGCAGATATCAAAGCAACCACAAAGATTCAGAATCATTCTGCAAGTACCAAAAGCGTCTCTGTTGTGACTTCAGTTTACGACCAATCATGGACACTCATAACAACAAGCGTCAGCAGCCCTATATCATTGGCTCCCAATAAAGATAGTTCGTATGTATTCAACTACAAAATTACGAATCCTTCGTTGTGGTCTATGACGAATCCTTACCTATACAAAATAAAAACCCAACTTGTAGACAACAACGCAGTTTTGGACAATTTCGTTACTACTCTCGGCATTCGTACAATCTCTGTTAACCCGAATACCGGCTTCTCGATAAATGGCGTGAATGTAAAATTGCATGGTGTCTGCATGCATCACGATTTGGGAAGTTTAGGTGCAGCTCAGAATTATCGGGCATTGGAACGTCAGGTTGAAATACTAAAATCCTTCGGCTGTAATGCCATTCGCACATCACATAACCCTCCTGCACCCGAATTGCTCGAAATATGCGATAGATTAGGAATGGTAGTTATGGATGAAGCATTCGATTGCTGGCAGCAGGGAAAAAATACCTATGATTACGGGAAGTATTACGATGCATGGGCTCAACAAGATGTTCAGGATTGGATTCAACGCGACCGTAACCATCCGAGCGTAGTGATGTGGAGTATTGGTAACGAAATACCTCAGCAGGGAGATGCCACCGGTGTTGCCCTGGCAAAAAACTTAATTATATGGGTTAAAAAAGATGATCCTACCCGGTTAATAACCCAGGCATTGGTTTTCAATACAACATTAGCACCACTGTTGGATGTTGTTGGTTATAACTATGCTTCGAGTGGAAATTATGACAATGATCATAAAAATAATCCCAATTGGGTAATTATGGGAAGTGAAACCTCGTCGGCAGTCCGCAGCCGCGGTGTATACTACTTGCCAACGACTCAAAATTTCCTTAGTACGCCAGACATGCAATGTTCTAATTTCGACAATTCTGTTGTGTCATGGGGGCAAAGTGGTGAGGATTCATGGGAATTAGATAAAACAAGAAAATTTGTTGTCGGACAATTTATCTGGACAGGTTTCGATTACATTGGCGAACCAACTCCTTACGGATGGCCGGCCAAAAGTTCCTATTTTGGAATTGTGGACTTGTGTGGATTTCCAAAAGACATTTATTACTTTTATCAAAGCCAGTGGACTTCAAAACCAATGGTGCATCTGTTGCCGCACTGGAACTGGACATCGGGCAATACTATTCCTGTTTGGGCATATTCCAATTGCGATAGCGTAAAATTGATAGTTAACGGAACTGTTATCAGCAAAAAGAAAGTAAGCACTGTTAAGCCATATCATCTTGAATGGCAAATACCCTTTGTGGCAGGAACGATTAAAGCTTTAGCATACAAAAGTGGCAAAGTAGTGGCAATGGATAGTATTGTGACTGCCGGTATTGCAGCTAAAGTAGACCTGAAAACAGATCGGGATAGTATCCAAGCCAATGGTCTGGATCAGGCATTTATTGAAACCAGCATTCGGGATGCCAATGGAACTTTAGTTCCCGATGCAGCACATCAGGTAAATTATACGGTGACTGGCCCTGGGAAAATTGTGGGTCTCGATAATGGTAATCCAATAAGTATTGAGCCTTTTAAAGGATCAACCCGGCAAGCATTCAGCGGAAAGTGTCTGGCTATTATTCAATCGACCGGTGCTGAAGGACTGATTACGGTAACTGCTACAACTCCACCAATCTTGACCAATATTGCATTGAACAAACGCTCTAATGCCGACTCGGAAGACATTTACCAATTGACAAACATTGCATTGGGTAAAACAGCCACAGCCGATACCTATCAACCTGATAATCCTACATCTTCAGGGAATGATGGCAACAATTCATCGCGTTGGTGTGCTATCGATGGCAATACCGGGCATTGGTGGAAAGTGGATCTTGGAGCTGCCAAACAAATTACAGGCTCAGAGATAATGTGGGAACGCGCAAATGCATACCAATACAAGATTGAGACTTCAACTGATAATAGCGTGTGGAAAGTGGTTGTTGACAAAACTGCCAATGCCGCTTCGGCTCAGACTATGAGCGATAATTTTACGGATAATGCCCGGTATGTCCGCATTACCATTACCGGTGGTTTAAGTAACGGTTGGGCTAGCTTCTTCGAATTCAAATTATTTGATGGAAGTCTCTCAATATCACCTCAGAAAAAAATTGCTTCGAATGCGAATGATGGAAATACGGCTTCCTATTGGAGTGCAGCCGATGGCAATGCCGGGCATTCGTGGGGAATAGACTTGGGCTCGACCTACAACTTAACTAAAAGTCAGGTTGTGTGGCAAAATTCAGGCAATGCCTATAAATACAAAATAGAAACTTCGGCTGACAGCTTAGCTTGGAATTTGGCCATTGACAAAACAGGTAACACAAATACCCAGCAGATTCAAACTGACAGTTTCAAGGTCGCAGCCCGATATGTACGGATTACAATAACCGGAGGTACCAGCGCAACCAATAAAGCGGGTTTCTCAGAATTCAGATTATTTGATGGATCAGCCATCACGATCAACCAAGGTTCAGTCACTATCAATTGTGTAAAGCCGGTTTGTGTAAATTGCCAGATAGACAGCATTACAACAAAACCTTGGGTCAATAAAAACGAAAGCGGATGGCAGCAAATCGATAAAGCACTGGTAGATAAGGGCGGAAATGTATCATTCAGCACATTACCAGCCGATTCCACCAACTGGCAATGGTCAGGGCCAAACGGATTTACAGCCGCAACAGACAAAATTAATCTGAAAAACGTTCAGCAAACCGATTCAGGAACATACGTTGCAACCCACGGAAACGTAACGGTCAACTTTAAATTAGTTCTTACAGACAATACTGCTTTAAAAGGCGTAAATGATTCCGGAAGTAATATTTTCATCTATCCAAATCCTTCGAGCGATGGAATCTTCAATGTGGTCAACTGTAAAAACAGGACAATATCGGTGTATAATCTTGAGGGGAAAAATGTTTACAACGCTTTCATTAATAACGATTCCCAGAGATTAGATCTTTCAGCTTTACCCAAAGGAGTTTTCATTGCAAAGCTAAAATCGGAAGATGCGATAGATTACAAAAAAATCATTCTTAGAGAATAGTTTCTTTGAAGCTTGAATTTACTAGATAATGTGTGTGACTATTTATTAATCACACACATTATCAATTTTACACATTCTTCTTTTTATGTTGTGTGTAACTGATGACCGCTCCAAATCAAAATAGATTAATTTTGTTCTTAAATTTAATATAATGCCAAGTATTGACTGAATTGTATATTAACTAATATAAACACATGAGAAAAAAAATTAAAAATCTGATTATTGCACTACCGATAATGTTATTTGCATTTTCAACATTGTACGGGCAAAGCATTTATGTTTCTCCAGCGGGAAACGATAGCAGTTCTGGCACCAAAGAAAGTCCTGTACAGACTTTTGCAAAGGCACAAGCACTTGCAAGGGCATTACCTGCTAGTGATTCAGTTGAAGTTGTTTTTGAAAACGGCACTTATTATTTGCCTCAGACTATTGCTTTCTCCGATACCGACAACAAGGCATCCGTGACTTATAGGGCAGCAGAAGAAGGAAAAGCAATCATTAGTGGCGGAAGTCTATTGACACTCACTTGGCAATTATATAAAAATGGGATTTACGTAGCAGATGTTCCCGGAAATCTGGTTATCGACCAATTATACATTAATGGAAAACGTCAACGAATGGCACGCTTCCCAAATACTATCAGTGGTAAGAACGTTTATGATACATGGGATTTGAGTACTTCCCCAAGTTACAGTGCTTCTTTAGATCCGCTTACTTCAACCCGGATAGCAAGTTGGAGCAACCCTGCCGGAGGCTATATCCACGCAATGCACCCTTTGTTATGGGGTGATATGCACTGGCTTATAAAAGGGAAAGATGGTAGTGGAAATTTGATTAAAGAAGGTGGATGGCAAAATAACCGACCTGACAATATGCATGGGGTTTATAGAATTGTCGAAAATATTTTTGAGGAGTTAGATGTTCCTGGTGAATGGTTCTATAATTCAACAACACAAAAAATATACTACATGCCAGAAATTGGGACAAATCTTTCAACTGCAACTGTTGAAATAGTTAGACTCAAAAATCTTATCGAATTTAATGGTTCAAAAGCAAAACCTGTAAAAACAGTCAACCTGAAAGGCTTTGTTTTTCGTCATGCCGCACGTACTTTTATGGAAAACAAAGAACCTTTGTTACGTTCCGATTGGACTATTAGCCGCACTGGTGCTATAGTATATAATGGTGCTGAAGATTGCATTCTTTCCGATTGCGACTTTGATCAGGTTGGAGGTAATACCATTTTAGTAAACAATTACAACCGTCGTATTACAGTAAAAGGATGCTATATTCACAATAGCGGAGCCAGTGGGGTTGTTTTTGTTGGAGACCCGGCAATGGTAAGAAGTCCATTATATGGCTATGTAAATCAAAACTATTCTACAATGGACCGAACACCAGGTCCCAAAGGAGATAATTATCCTGATAACTGTTTAGTAGAAGACTGTATCATAACCATGACTGGTCGTGATGAAAAACAAACTGCACCGATCGAAATATCCATGTCACATAAAATCAGAGTTAACCATTGCTCAATATACGATGTTCCACGCGCAGGTGTTAATATTGGCGAAGGGACTTTCGGAGGACATGTACTCGAAAATTGTGATATATTCAATACTGTACTTGAAACTGGCGACCATGGTAGTTTCAACTCTTGGGGGCGCGACCGCTTTTGGACACCCGACATAAATACAACTGTACCACAGGTTGCAAAAGCCCCAAAAATGCCATTTTGGGATATGTTAGATTCAATTGTTATCCGTAATAACAGAATCAGATGCGATCATGGATGGGATATAGACCTTGACGATGGCTCAACCTGGTATCGCATCTATAACAACTTACTTCTCAATGGAGGTTTGAAAATGAGAGAAGGATACAATCGTAAAGCTACAAATAATGTGATTATTAATAATAGTTTACACCCACATGTCTGGTACCAAAACAGTGGAGATGAGTTTAAAAACAATATTGTTTTCACAGCCTATCAACCTGCTGCTATGGATAGAAGTATAGCTACTGATGGCAAATGGGGCAAAGAATTGAACCGTAATTTTTTTGCAGCAAATGCAACCGCAATGAAGAGTTTTATAAAAAATGGTTGCGATTCGAATTCAATTAATGGTTACCCATTATTTTTAGATTCTATTAAAGGCAATTTCCAGATTAAGCCAAATTCTCCTGCTCTTTATATGGGGTTTAAAAACTTTCCAATGGATCAGTTTGGAGTTGTTAAAGCGTCTTTAAAGGCTATTGCAAAGAAATCAATAATTCCGACATTAAATATAAAAATAGACCCTGTTGCTGGAGCTATCAGAAGCTATTATTGGATGGGTATTTTGTTAAAGGAGCCAACAGCGGCTGAGTTATCAGCTTATGGAGTTGGATTTGATGAGGGAGGTGTTGCCTTGGGAACAGTTGCAGATAGTTCAAGTGCGGCAACAGATGGATTTAAAAGTGCTGATTTAATTCAAAACATAAATGGCACAACAATAAAAACAATTGCTGATTTTAATACTTATATTGAACACCATATAAACGACACCACTGCACAAGTTTTTACGGTAGTTAGAAATCAGGTAAAAACGACCGTAACTATTCGTCATACTTTAGCGAAAATAACTGATAAATTAACCTTGACTACCTTTTTTTCAATTCCCGGTAAATTTGAAGCTGAAGGCTATTTCCAAAATAATGGCATTCAAAGTGAAAGCACTTCAGATGTTGGGGGTGGGAAAAGTGTAGGTTATATTGATGCAGGAGACTGGGCAGATTATGCAGTGAATGTTAAAGATACAGCCAGTTATGACTTGAATATAAGATATGCCGGGCAAAACAAGGGCAGTATTAAACTCCAGATAATTGGAGCTTTTGAAACCAAAGATTTGACAACAATTAGTACCCCCGTAACAGGCGGTTGGCAAACTTGGCAAACTTTAAAAACTACTGTAAAATTAGATGCCGGAAAACAGGTTCTCAGAATGTTATTTGTAACTCCGGGTTACAATCTCAACTGGTTTAATTTATCTAAAACTGCCTCAACATTTGTGAAGACATTGAATGAAGACATAATTAGTATTTATCCGAATCCGACACACGGTATTGTTCAAATTAGCAACACTGAGAAAATTTCAAAAATTGAAATTTTCTCAGCAACAGGTGTAAAGGTTAAAACTATACATCCAGTTACTACCTTAATTGATATTTCTAATTTCAACAAGGGTTTGTATGTTTTTAAATTATACTCAAATTCTCAAATGGTTTCGCTTGTAAAATTATTAAAAATCTAGTAATCTTAATTGGAATAATTATGATTTAATTATTCCAATTAATGATATTTACCTAGGGAAAATCTCAAGATTTTTTTAAAATGCTTATCCGCAAAGTGTCCTAATATAAATTTTAGATTTCAATTCCGGCTTAGATTGACACAACTCTAATTAAATATCACATAATTAAAATATTAATCTTTGAAAAAATTCACACATCCATGAAAAATCTAATTGCCTTTGGTAATTCACTCATCATTATTTTTATTTCTTTCATCTTTACAACTTCTTCTTTTGCAGCAGAATCAGTCCCAACATCAGATGTTTATAACGGCGGACGCGGTGCAAGGTTTAACGACAACTGGAAATTTAAACGAGGGGATGTAGCAGGTGCCAGCATTGTCTCGTACAACGATGCTGCATGGCGTCAATTATCGCTTCCGCACGACTGGAGTATCGAACTTCCGTTCAACCAAAACTCTGCCGCAGGTAGTGGCGGCGGTTATTTGGATGGAGGAATAGGTTGGTATCGGAAATCTTTCTTACTTCCGCAAAATTATGCAGGAAAAAGAATAACCATCCAATTTGAAGGAATTTACATGAATAGTTCCGTTTGGATCAACGGTCATCTGCTGGGTACCCGACCTTATGGATACAGTACATTTGAATATGACCTGACACCTTATCTGAAAACAGGAACAACCGCAAATGTGATTGCCGTAAAAGTAGATAACACACAACCAAGCAGCCGTTATTATTCCGGGAGTGGAATTTATCGCAATGTTTGGCTTACAGTTACCGATCCGGTGCACATTGCCTACTGCGGCACTTATGTTACCACACCGTCGGTAACCCAAGCAGCAGCAGATATTAAAGCAACCACAAAGATTCAGAATCATTCTGCAAGTACTAAAAGCGTCTCTGTTGTGACTTCTGTCTACGACCAATCATGGAAGCTTATTACAACAAGCGTCAGTAGCCCTATATTATTGGCTCCCAATAAAGATAGTTCGTTTGTATTCAACTACAAAATTACTAAGCCTACGTTGTGGTCTATGACGAATCCTTACCTGTACAAAATAAAAACCCAACTTGTAGACAACAACGCAGTGTTGGATAACTTCGTTACTACCCTCGGCATTCGCACAATCTCTGTTAACCCGAATACCGGCTTCTCGATAAATGGCGTGAATGTAAAATTGCATGGTGTCTGCATGCATCACGATTTGGGAAGTTTAGGTGCAGCTCAGAATTATCGGGCATTGGAACGTCAGGTTGAAATACTAAAATCCTTCGGCTGTAATGCCATTCGCACATCGCACAACCCTCCTGCACCCGAATTGTTGGAAATATGCGACAGATTAGGAATGGTAGTTATGGATGAAGCATTCGATTGTTGGAAAAAGGGGAAAAATAACTATTATTATGCCAGTGATTATGCCAACTATTTCGATGCATGGGCTCAACAGGATGTTCAGGATTGGATTCAGCGCGACCGTAACCATCCGAGCGTAGTGATGTGGAGTATTGGCAATGAAATACCTGAGCAGGGAGATGCCACCGGTGTTGCCATAGCAAAAAACTTAATTTCATGGGTTAAAAAAGATGATCCCAGCCGGTTAATAACCCAGGCCTTGGTTTTCAATACAACGCTAGCACCGCTGTTGGATGTTGTTGGCTATAACTATGCTGCGAGTGGAAATTATGACAATGATCATAAAAATAATCCGAATTGGGTAATTATGGGTAGTGAAACCTCGTCGACAGTCCGCACCCGTGGCATATACTATTTACCAACGACTCAGAATTTTGTAAATGCACCCGATATGCAATGTTCTAATTTCGACAATTCTGTTGTTTCTTGGGGGCAAAGTGGCGAGGATTCATGGGAGTTAGATCGAGCAAGAAAATTTGTTGTTGGACAATTTATCTGGACCGGTTTCGATTACATTGGTGAACCAACTCCTTTCGGTTGGCCGGCCAAAAGTTCCTATTTCGGAATTGTGGACTTGTGTGGATTCCCTAAAGATATTTATTACTTTTATCAAAGCCAGTGGACTTCAAAACCAATGGTGCATTTGTTGCCACACTGGAACTGGACACCGGGCACCACTATTCCTGTTTGGGCATATTCCAATTGCGATAGCGTAAAATTGATAGTTAACGGAACTGTTATCAGCACAAAGAAAACAAGTTTTGTTAAACCATATCATCTTGAATGGCAAATACCTTTTGTGGCAGGAAAGATTAAAGCAAATGCATATAAAAATGGCAAAATAGTGGCAATGGATAGCATTGTGACAGCCGGTATTGCAGCTAAAGTAAACCTGAAAACGGATCGTGATACCATCCAAGCTAATGGCATGGATCAGGCATTTATTGAAACCAGCATTCGGGATGCCAATGGAGCTTTAGTTCCTGATGCAGCAAATACAGTAAATTATACGATAAGTGGTCCTGGGCAAATTGTGGGTCTCGATAATGGCAATCCAATAAGTATTGAGTCTTTTAAAGGATCAACCCGGCAAGCATTCAGCGGAAAATGTCTGGCTATTGTTCAATCGACCGGTGCTGAAGGATTGATTACAGTAACTGCTACAAGCCCCGGAGTTTTAAAGAATCTTGCACTGAACAAGCCCTCTAACGCCGATTCGGAAGACATTTACCAATTGACAAATATTGCATTGGGCAAAACAGCCACTGCCGATACATATCAACCTGATAATCCTACAGCTTTAGGGAATGATGGCAATAATTCATCGCGTTGGTGTGCTATTGATTACAAAACCGGACATTGGTGGAAAGTGGATCTTGGAACTGTTAAGCAGATTGTAGGTTCAGAGGTAATGTGGGAAAAAGCAAATGCATACCAATACAAGATTGAGACTTCAACTGATAATAGCGTGTGGAAATTGGTTGTTGACAAAACAGCCAATGCCACTTCAGCTCAGACTATGGACGATAATTTCACGGATAATGCCCGGTATGTCCGAATTACCATTACCGGTGGTTTAACTAATACTTGGGCTAGTTTCTATGAATTTAAATTATTTGATGGAACTACATCAATATCACCTCAGAAAAAAATTGCTTCGAATGGGAATGATGGAAATAGCGGCACTTATTGGAGTGCAGCCGATGGCAATGCCGGGCATTCGTGGGGAGTAGACTTGGGTTCGACCTACAACTTAACTAAGAGTCAGGTTGTATGGATAAATTCTGGAAATGCCTATAAATACAAGATAGAAACTTCGGCAGACAGCATAACTTGGAATTTGGCCGTTAACAAAACAAGTAACACAAGCACTCTACAGACTCAAACTGATAATTTCAGCGCAGCAGCCCGATATGTACGAGTTACAATAACCGGAGGTACCAGCGCAACCAATAAAGCAGGCTTCTTAGAATTCAGTTTATTCGATGGCTCAACCACCATTATTAACCAAGGCTCAGTCACCATCAATTGTGTAAAACCGGTTTGTGTAAATTGCCAGATCGACAGCATCACAACAAAACCTTGGGTCAATAAAAACGAAAGCGGATGGCAGCAAATCGATAAAGCACTGGTAATTAAGGGTGAAAATGTGTCATTCAGCACATTACCAGCAGATTCAACCAACTGGCAATGGACGGGTCCAAACGGATTTACAGCCGTAACAGCGAAAATATCCCTGAAAAACGTTCAACAAACCGATTCGGGAACGTATGTTGCAACCCACGGAAACATATCGGTAAGCTTTAAATTAGCTCTTACAAACAATACTGCTTTAAACGGCATAAATGATTCCGGGAGTAATATTTACATCTATCCAAATCCTTCGAGCGATGGGATCTTTAATGTAGTTAACTGTAAAAACAGGTCAATATCTGTGTATAATCTTGAGGGTAAAAATGTTTACAACTCTTTCATTTACAACGATTCCCAGAGATTAGATCTTTCAGCTTTACCCAAAGGAGTTTTCATTGCAAAGCTGAAATCGGAAAATGCGATAGATTACAAAAAGATTATTCTCAAAGAATAGCTTTTTTGAAGCTTGAATTTAGGATGAATGAAACGAGCATTAAAACAGTGGGTTAAACCACAAGACCATGTTCATTGCGAGTTCCATGCGACAACTATTTAAAAATAAAAATGAACGCATGAAACGTTACTTTTTATTGACTCAAAACAAAACAATAATTATTTATGAATCAAAAATTTAGAACAATGTTGGGTATAGCATTTACCCTTTTAATGCTAATCCCTATTGCAGGGAAATCTCAAGGAGTACAACAGACAGTTTCTTCAAAAAGGGTCAAAGAAAATTTTGATGGAAGTTGGTTGTTTCACAAAGGTGATATTGCAATTAAAAGAACCATTAAATCCGGTGGATATGGTGGACTGACAGATGCTAATGTAAAAGTAGTTACCGGCGAAGAAGCGGTAATTGCATATACCGATAAAAATAAAGCAGCAGTTTTTAAACGTAGCGATTGGCAGGATGTCACCATTCCGCACGATTGGTGCGTAGAAGGCGAATTTGTGAACGATAAATCGTCCGATGGTCCTGTTTCACACGGTTTTTTACCAGTCGGTATCGGATTCTACCGCAAGGAATTTGATATTCCGGAAACCGATAAAGGGAAGAAAATAACCATCGAATTTGATGGGATTTTCAGAAATAGCACCGTTTGGGTGAATGGTCATATCATGGGTGGTCACCTGAGCGGTTATACCCCTTCTAATTACGACCTCACAGAAGTGTTGCGATATGGCCGCGAAGGCAAAAACGTAATTCTCGTGAAAGTTGATGCCTCTGAATTCGAAGGTTGGTGGTACGAAGGTTGCGGTATTTACCGCCATGTATGGCTGAATAAAACCGACAAACTTCATGTCAACCGTTTCGGAACTTTCGTAACAACCCCTTCTGTTTCTGCCGATAAGGCTGATGTGAGCATTAAAACCACGTTGAAAAACGATGACAATGTTATACGGACTGTTGTGCTCGTTTCAAAAATTGTGGACAGCAAAGGCGTAGTGCTCGATACAAAAACTTCTTCGCAAACCATCGAACCACTCGCCACGGCAGAGATAGAGCAGAACGGAGCGATACAAAAACCTTTGCTTTGGTCGCCTGAAACTCCAAGTTTATACAAAGTGCTGACTGAGGTGTCTGAAAACGGAAAAGTGATCGATAACTACGAAACTCGTTTTGGGGTAAGAACAGTTGAATTTAAAAATACAGGTTTCTATCTCAATGGTAAACTTTATCCGATAAAAGGTACTGCCGTTCATCAGGATTTTGCCGGTGTAGGAGTTGCCTTGCCCGACAAAATAAACGAATACAAAATAAAGCTGCTTAAAGAGATGGGTTGTAACGGTTACCGCTGTTCGCACAATCCCCCTACACCCGAATTACTTGATATTTGCGACCGTTTGGGTATGCTTGTTCTGGACGAGAACCGTTTCCTGTCGAGCACAGAAGAGGGATTGACCGATTTATCAACATTGCTTTACCGAGATCGCAATCATCCATGCGTATTTATGTGGAATATGGAAAACGAGGAATCAATCCAAGGAACTCCAATCGGAATGCGAATTGTCAAAAAATTGGTTGATCTAACTCACAGTATTGACCCGACCCGCCTTACGACTGCCGCGATGAATCACGGTTGGAACGATGCAGGATATGGCGATGCGTTGGATGTGGTTGGCTATAACTACGGTCAACGAGGAATGCAATACGTAAATGACCACGAAAAGTATCCGCAACGGAAAATGTTAGTAACCGAGTCAACAAGTTTTGTCGCAACACGCGGTGAGTATGAAGACAATAAAGAAAAAGGATATGTTTCAAATCTCGGAAATGGTGTTAGTTGGGGAATGTTACCCGGAAAAGATTGGGAACACATTGTACAATATCCTTATCTGAGCGGTACATTTGCGTGGACTGGTTTCGATTACGGAGGAGAACCTACTCCATACCAATGGCCATGCGTAACATCACATTTTGGGATCATGGATATTTGCGGTTTTCCCAAAGATGGTTATTATGCCTACAAAGCAGCTTGGACCAACGAGCCTGTTGTGCATGTGTTTCCACACTGGAACTGGCCGGGGAAAGAGGGAAAAACCATAAAAGTAGCTGCATATACCAATTGCGATGAAGTTGAGTTGTTTGTTAACGGCAAAAGTGCAGGAAAGACAAAAGCTATTCCTTTCAATAAGGTTGAATGGGAAGTTGTTTATAAACCCGGAAAACTGGAAGCCATAGGGTACAACAAGGGAAAAATAGTTGTGAAAGAGATTGTAGAAACCACAACAGCCCCCTCACAAATCGCATTGAACAGCGATTGCACTACGCTCAAAGCCGATGGTTGCGATGTTGCCGTAATAAAAATAGCCATAAAAGATGCAAAAGGTCGTGTAGTACCAACAGCCAACAATCTGGTGAAATTTTCTATTGAAGGTCCCGGTCGGATTATTGGTACCGGAAATGGCGACCCAAGTAGTCATGAACCGAACAAAGCCAGTCAGCGTTTGGCTTTCAACGGATATTGTATGGTGCTTGTTCAAACAAACAAAGAAGCCGGTGTAATCAAAATTAAAGCTACGTCCGATAAACTTAAAGTAACGGAAGTTACTCTTAAAGCAGAGTGATTAGATTTATAAAGCGGTTTGTTTGATAACGTTTCAAATAAACCGTTTTCTATAGTTTGCTGGATAATAATACTAAGTAATAGATTTACTTTTTAATGCAATGTCGTTAAATTTAGACCTCTCCTCAGCTCTCCCGAGGAGAAGAGCTAAATTACTACCGCCTTCATGATTTTATGAAGTTGGTCGATAAGGTGATGCCTGACATTAAAAGTCACATAAATATCTAAATTGAAAATCTCTCACATCTGCATAGTTAATGTAGATGTGAGAGATTTTTATGAGTATCTATTCAATATGAGATAGAAAGCAAACCAATTGCTATTCTACAATGATTTTTGCACCTTTTCCTTCAATGCCAATAAGATAAACTCCTTTATTTACATTGAATTCGGCTTTTCCTGATACTGAAGCTTTTTTTGCTATTAAAGAGCCATCAACTGAGAAAACCGAAACATCGGTATTGTCTAATCCATCTACCACTATCTTATTTTTTAAGGAGTAAACTTTGTAAATATCTGTTAGTCGAATTTCTTTCACTGCGGTAGAGTTTGCATCTGAAAATCCTACTGATAATAAAGAAGATGCATGATTGTTGTATTTTAATGTGACTTTGTGAAGTCCACTAATTTGTCCGATTGCAGATTCTGTTTTAGTAAAATCGAATTTACCCTGTGTAGCAACAGCAGGAACTGAAGCAACAGCTGTTGTTTGATTGTCTAAATATAAATCGTAAGAAGCTCCAGTTGCAATAGCATCGGTTGTGGCGGTATATAAAAACACTTTGTTGTATTTATTGCTCCCAAAATCAACTACACCAAGTTCAACTATTCCAGTTGTCGTTCCGAGCAAATAGCCATTGTTTTCTATGGTGAGTGCGTATTCAGCATTTGTTACTCGGGCAAACTGATTCATGTTTAAGCTAATATTTTTGCCAACGGCAGCAGAAATCGCACTCACTTCACTATAATTATCCGAATCTAAGAGAACCTGAAGCAGGTTTACTTCTTTAACTCTAACCTCCTGGGTGGCAGGAGTTGAATAATTACCAACCCAACCGAGATATAGTTCTGTTTCTTCGGTGAGAGTGAATTCAATTCCGTACATGGATCCATCGGTCAAGTCTGATCCAATATTGTGATAAGCAATAGACTTTGTTTCTACATTCGAAACATCCGGAATTACCTTCGATGCAAAAATGTAAGTCTTACCTAGATTATAGACAGCATTGTAATTTGCCCCAAAGAAATATTTACCGGCTGGAAGTTTAATCTTCTGATATATTTTTGCATTTGAAGCATCTTTAGTGGATTGTCCAAGATCATTCCATACTCCCATCATCAAGGTATTGTAACCGGGATATTTGTCAATGCCCTGTTTTGTGCCATCTGTATTGGTCTGAGGAATATTAAAGTTATCGACAGTCCAGTTTGTTGGCGCACCAAAACGGGTATATGAAATGTCTTTTCGGGTAATGTTTGTATAGTTTCTCAAATAAGTTGCCGAAAGATCAACATTGCTATTGTCCAGTAAAAGAATCTCATTCACACGCATACTTTTGCTAACCGCAGCAGCGGCTATGGAAGTTGACCAACCTATTGAAACTTCAGTGGGCTGAGTAAGCGTAAAAGAACAACAGGTTACCTGTTGTCCGGTTGTACTTTGGCTCATATCGTAATACACTAAGGCTGTAGCTGGAACTTTTGCGGTTTCGGGCACTGTATTTCCAACTGTTACCGATAGATAATCTTCACCGGCTACAAGTCCCCAATTTTCATGCACTTTGATTTTGAGCTTATAACTGCCTGCGGGAAGCGTAGTTGTTTGATAAATCTTCCCATTCGTTATAGCAGGATCGGAAGAATTCCATTTTTGAATTCCAATAGATTTACTTGAGCTATAATTATCAAAACCGCCGGTAGTGAAATTGTCCTGATTTACTATGTTGTTGGTATAAACCCATGGTTCTGCTAATAATCCAAATCGGCTTGTTCCAAGAACTCCAACGTCTGTTCGCGAAAAGTTGCGTACATCTTTCAGGTATTTGTTCGTAATATTTTGCGATTTTGAATAATTAATAATACCTCCAGCCATTTTTGCGTTGCTCTTGAAAATAATAATGGCATTTTGCAAGGTTGTTACGGCTGCGGCAATCTCACTAACTGTATTGGCTGAAGTATATACTTTAGCATCAACTATTGCAGCCTCCAATATTGCCACTGCTGCGGGGCTGTATTGACCCGAGTTGCTTCCTACGTTTAATTTGGCAATGCTGTCGTTCACTTGAGCTACCCTAATCATCCCGTTTAAGGTTTCAATAGAAACAATCGTGTCAAGAGAAATTTTAAAGGCGATACCGATGTCGGCAGTAACTGGTTTTGTGGCAGGCAAATTAATAGTCAAACCATCAGCATTACGTGTGAAAGTCAAGTTTCCACCACCCAAAATCTGTACACTTTTGATGTTTCTTGTCAGATAAGGCTGAGTCGTAGCCAGACTTTTTAACACCGCTTTGCCGTTAGTTGGCCAACCCATTACTGTAACATAAAGCAAACTATCTCCTTTTTTAACATAACGAATATCGGTTGCATCGTAATTCGTTCCTTCGTTGAATCCTTGCGCCGAAAGTGCATTGGCACGCTCTGCAGTTGGTCCTTCACCAAATTGTATCCATGTACGGGTGTCGTAGATACTCTCTTTGTTGACATTCATCCATGCTGTAATTCCCTGAACAACAGCCAACTCTTTTTCATCATAAGTACCATTACCACGTAGAGGAACGTTTAATAACAAATTGCCGTTTTTGCTGACAATATCAATCAGCATGTGTATAACTGTATTTGCTGATTTATATCCGTTATTATTATATACCGACCGGTTATAATGCCAATCTCCGATACAGGTACAAGTTTGCCAATGTTTTGCCTGTGGTTTGTCGGGAATACCGCGCTCAACATCCCAAACCAGACATTCTTTTTCATCCGGAGTAAGAACCTTACCGAAAATAACGTTTTGTACTTTTCCATTATTCGCATTCGCACTTTTGTTGTAATAGCTTGCTGCTATTTTCAGACCTAGATCGCTAACCGCAGTAGTTGACCGGTTGCCAGCATTATCAATTGCAACTAAAGGCAAAGAAGTGTCATCGAAATAGATCAGGTCAGGATTGAATTTTTTAATCATATCCATCGTTCTGTTGTAGAACTTATCACAATATGCTTTTGAGGGAATAGAAGCTCCATTTACCCAATTCCATTGGGAGTGAATTGTTCCGGAATTATCCCAACCGCTACTATGCGCATGATTTTGGGCATAAAGTTCTTGCGGATCAAGACCATCCCACCATTTGCCTGCACCATCGGCTTTTGTCAGGTTTCCATCGTAACTTTGAGAACCTTCATACCACGACCAGGCATGTGAAGCATGAATACTTACTCCAAAACGCAACCCATTAGCTCTGGCTGCTTTTTCCCAACCATCGATAAGGTCTTTTTTAGGACCGACTTTGACAGTATTCCATTCCTGATATTTACTATCCCATAAATCCAAATTGTCGTGGTGGTTTCCCAAGGCAAAAAAGTATTTTGCACCAGCATTTTTGTAAAGTTTTACTATACTATCAGGTTGCCAGCTTTCTGCTTTCCAACTATTTATCACCTCTTTAAATCCAAGATTGGTAGCAGAACCATAGTTGGAAGTGAACCAATTGTGCTGTGAACCTGCGAAATACATAAACCTTGCAAACCAGTCTCCTTGTTCCGGCTGGCATTGCGGACCCCAATGTGCCCAAATACCAAATTTAGCATCCTGATACCAATCAGGTGCTTCACCATACTGTTTCAAGGATTCCCATGTTGGTACAAATTTTCCTGAATCCATGGGTTCCATTGGTATTGCAAGAGGCGTGTATTGTTGTGCTCGTGCACCTAAAATCCCTAGCAGCAGACTCACAAGTACTGCATAGGAAAAGATGTTGATTTTTTTCATTTGATATTTATTTATGGTTTATAAATTTCAGAGTGAGACTGTCATTATAAATAAACAGCCGATTTTTGTTTTTTCAGTTTATCGTTTTATTCCGGAATTCTTTATTTATAGATGGTATAAGAATCGGTTTGCTGTTATTTAGCAGAACCTAAATGAAAAATAGACCGTCGCATTCTCTGCGACAGCCTAGTTTTCTGTATTATAGCATTATCATTTCTTTACTAATTTTCCAACCAATCCATCTGCTTTAACTACATAAACTCCTTGTTGTAAGGAACTAATGTTGATATAGCTTTTCCCGTTAATTTGTTGGGAAAGAACCAAACTTCCACTTAAACTATAAATAGAAACAGTTGTTGCTTTTTCTCCGGCTTGGATAGTGAAACCATCGGTGGCAGGATTTGGATAAAGTGATAATGCAGTTGACGAGGCAATATTATTAAGTTTAGTAACTGTAGTAGTTCCATAATAATATAACCTAAAATTATCAAAACCTATCCAGTTACATTTTACCGGATCAATAAGTGCATATCCTATGGTTAATGTACCGTCTGCAACAGTAATATCTGAAATAGAGTAATCTTGGCCTGCAGCCACTTGAGTAGTTTGAGATCCGGCTGTAATATACGCTCCAGTATGAAGAGGATTACCACCATTTTGTTGCACGGCATGTCCAGAAACAACTAATTCATAGAATCCATTTGATAGACCTGAAACTGTTTGGGTAATTGATCCCGCTCCTAAATTCCAATTACTTTTATCAGTATATTTTTCACAATAATAAGTACCATCTTTCGTCCAACCCTGACCTGGGTCATTTGATTGGATATTAAAGCCATTATTTGTCCAACCTGTAAAATCATTTGTTTCAAAACTTGGGTTAGTGATAGAAGAAGTTACGTCTGTTCGACCTAATGCAGTCAACAGGGTAGTTGCCGCCGAATTAATATCAGCAGTAACTCCGGCATTATAAGTAGTGATGTAAAATGATACATCCATTCCTTTATTTTTGCCATAAGTCATATATTTGTCCAACAGAATTTTTGCGTTATATAGGTCAAGATCTGCCTGAGACACAAATTTCCACTTTGTGTAACTATCACCACTGGCTCTGTTATATCTCACCACATTGCAAGTTCCTCCATTTGTATCCTCAGTACCTAATGACGAACCTAGGTATTGAGCTGCCACATAACCGGCATAAGTTGATGGAACCTGAATTGAATAGATGTTGTTGATTGCATCCGTTTGAACAACATTCCATGGGCGATTTGGTAGGCGTCCCGACCAGTCATAATCATTCGTTTCAACAGATCCATCACTGGAATTGGTATTCGTCGGGGTTAAAAACCAGTTTGATGCATCAGAACCGGCAAGATTATACTGGAATGACCAAAGGGAACCGCCGGTATTGGTGGCAGTGTATTTTACCACCGAAGTTGAAGCATTAGCCCTTGGCTGTGCTGATACATTTGATTGAGTACCCCACCATCCCCCGGCAGTTAAATAACCATTTGAACCCACATTATACACATAATAGGTTGTTCCGGTTGTAAGTGTGCTACCGGTTAAAGCGGGAGCAGTCCATGTTTCTGCTTTTGCACTTATGCCGCAAAAAAAGGCGATTGCGACAATTAAACTAAATTTAAAGAGTTCTTTGTGTTTCATAAAGGAATAATTTAAGGTGAATAATTTATTTATTAAGTCACAAAATTATTTTTAAACCCATTATGCTATTATCTGTATATTACCAAAAGCTAAGATTATTGTAACAGGATGTGAATTTAAGACTGCTGTAAGTGTTTTGCATGTTAATTGTTGAGTGATTATTTAATTGACCTCAATTTTATTCCGCCTTGATTTTTAAATTCCTGACATATTCGCTTGGCGTCATTTTAAATACTTCATTAAAGCAAGCCGTAAAGTAAGACGGTGAATTAAATCCAACATCATAGCAAACCTCTGAGATATTCTTACCCGGAATAGATAAAAGTTCGTAAGCTTTTTTGAGCCGTATGTTGCGTATAAATTCGCCGGTACTCTGATCAGTCAATGCTTTTATTTTGCGATGTAAACCCATTCGGCTTATGCCCAGTTCGGCTGCCAGTGCATCACCATTGAACTCCGTTTCTGCCATTTTATTCAATATGATTGAAATCGTTTTTTGTAAAAACAGTACGTCGATTGATTCCTGATTTGGTTCTGCTTTTTGCGCTTTTTGCGCTTCTCCCAGCGACAATCTGCGGCTAAAGCGCTCTCTTAGCAGTTCACGTGTTTCAATAAGTTTTGCCACTCGGATGATCAGATGATTCGGATGAAATGGCTTGGTAATGTACGCGTCGGCGCCAATGCTCAGGCCTTCAATTCTGTTTTCGATATCCGATTTAGCTGTGAGCAGCACAATAGGGATGTGGTCGGTTTCAATGGAGCTTTTCAGTTGTTTACACAGGGTTATCCCGTCCATTTCGGGCATCATTAGGTCGCTAATGATAAGGTCAAAGTCGTGCAGGCTAATCATTTCAAGTCCAACAATTCCATTTTCGGCTTCGTCTATGATGTAGTCAGCATCTAAAATGCTGTGAATATAGCTTCGGATATCCTGATTATCTTCAACTATCAGGATGCGTTTGCGGTGTTCTTTCGCGGTTTTGTCTATTGATTTTTCATACGTTTCAGTAGCATTATTTTTTGATGCCCCGGTTTCGGTGTCCGACTGCATTTCTTCCTCTTCCATGAGTTCAGTGCTTAAATAGGCACTCTTTTCAATTGGAAGTGTCATCGTGAATTTTGTTTTTATGTTCGGTTTGCTTTCCACTTCAATTGTTCCGTGGTGCAACTCAACCAGATTTTTAGTCAGATGCAATCCGATTCCTGTTCCCTCCTGTATACTGCTTTGCTCACTTCCCTGATAAAACCTATCAAAAATAGAATCAATTTCGTCGGGTTGTATGCCTTTGCCATTGTTCGATACGGCAATATGAACAACTTTGTGGCTCTGCGTATCTTTGTCGATATTGAGTGCAACAAGAATATTCCCATAGTCGGGGGTGAATTTAAAAGCATTCGAAAGCAGATTAAAAAGTAATTTATTCAAAAACTCAGGATCAAACCATGCCAACAACACCTCTTCTTCGTAAATAAAGTCGAGTTGTATGTTTTTCTGAATACGTAATTCATCAAACGAAAGTATAATTTCGTTGATGGCACCAATCAGATCCAGATGCTGAACCTTCAACTTCATTTGACCACGTTCGGCTTTTCTGAAATCGAGTAACTGATTCACCATGTTCAGTAGCCGTTTGGCATTTCGGAGCATAAGTTTCAGATGCGCTTTCTTGTCGTCGGCCACCTCATCCTGATGCATTTTTTCCAGCGGACTGATAATTAATGTCAGCGGAGTGCGGAATTCGTGCGAGATATTGGTGAAAAACTGTAACTTTTCCTGATGCAGCTCTTCATCTTTCTCTCGTTTTGCGCGCTCTATTTTTAAATGATTTGAAGTCCGAACCCGAATTGTTGCATATTGCCACACAAAATAGATAATGCCGCTTGCCAGCAACAAATAACATATATAAGCCCACCAGGTACGCCAGAAAGGTGGTTTAATAATGATCAGTATTGATTGTATATTGCTGTCGCTCCACACATTGTCGGGGCTCGAAGCCTTCACTTTGAAACAATACTCACCGGGACTCAGGTTTCGCAGGGTTACAGTGTTCTGATTGCCAATGTTGTTCCAGTGACTGTCTGTCCCTTCTACTATATAGGAGTAGTTTATTTTCTGGGTAGCATTGTAATTAATTCCCGTAAACTCTATCGTGAAGATAGATTGGTCGTAATTCAGTTCGATGCTTTTACACACGGTGATGTTTTCCTGCAGGGGCGATTGTTTTTTCCGGTTATTCGACGGGTTTACTACCGTATTCGACACCAGCAGTTTGGTGAAAACTACCTGTGGACATTTATCGTTTTTGTCAACAAGCATAGGATCAAAAATATTGATTCCGCCAAACCCACCAAAGGCCATCCGACCATCGGCCAGTTTGATGGCACTTTTCCCCGCAAATTTCAGTGCCTGAACGCCATCCTGCGTGTTGTAATTTTGTATCTCGCCTGTTCCGGCAATCAGCCGGGATATTCCCCTGTTGGTTCCCAGCCAGATTCTACCTTTCGAGTCGCGCAACAACGAACTGATGTAATTACTTGCCAGTCCGTTTGTCTCGGTATATGTTTTCGATTCCTTGGTTTTATAATCGTAAACCGATAATCCATTGCCCGATGTGGCAATCCAGATGCTGTCTTTATAAACAAGTATGTCCCGAACTATTCTGGCATCAAATGGCAATGCATTATACTTCAACGCGTTTGTTTTTGGATTGTACGACAACACATAACCCCCATAAGTTCCTAGCCAGAGTACGCCATCCGAGGTTTCGGCTATACTCAGAATTGTTGTCAGCTTATGGGGTATGTTTATTCTTATAAACTGATTGTTAGCTTTGTCGTATTTTGCCAGTCCGTTATTCGTTCCTATCCACAGGGTTTTATCCTTCGATTCAAAAATGCAGATAATCTCATTATCGGGCAATGAGTTTTTTTGCTCTCCTTTTCGGAAAACGTCTATCCGTGGGCTGTTCTTTTTCTTTCTCAGCAGCCCGTTTTTATAAGTTCCAAACCACAGGTTTTCGTCTGTATCTGTAGCCACTACTTTAAAATACCGTCCGTATTTTTTTTCATCCAGGGGGTAACGCGACAGTTCTCCGTTTTGCAAATTCATTGTATAAACACCACTTCCGTCAATGCCTATCCACAAATTCCCTTTTCTGTCCTGACACAGCGATGCCACCGAATAGTTGGGCAAATCAGTTGTTTCGCCCGGGTTGTGTTTTATCAGTTTGAATTTGGGAGAAGCAGCCCCCAGCATAGTCACACCGCCCCAGCCAGTACCAACCCAAATATTGTTGTCGCGGTCAACAAACAAGGCATTTATATAAGCACAATCTAAGTTGGACGTAGATTTTTGTTGGAGGATGGTTTGGAATGGAAATTTCTCAGTCAGCGAAAAAGAACGGGCATCAAAGCTCATCAAAAAAAGTTCTGTACCTATCCATATCTTCCCGTTGCGATCCTCGTGGATAGCGCCAATGGATGTTTCGCTCAGGCTCTGCGGGTAGTTAATCCGCTCGGGCACTTGCTTTGTTTCGTTGAACAGGTAACATCCTTCGGAAGTGCCGAACCATATTCTCCGAAAATTATCCTGATAAATTGTGCGAATTGTCGATGCATTCTCCGGGAGGTTGTATTTCAGTAGCTTTCGGGTTTCCTGATTGTAGCTGTATATACAATCGTGCTGTGTCCCAATCCACAATCTTTTATTATCATCTTCCAGTACACTCACCACATTGACAGGTTGCGGTATCCCGGGCAATGTTGGTAATTGCAGTTTGTGGAATTTCTTGGTGACGTTGTCGAAATAATTTATGGCATCGCCGTAAGTCCCAATCCACACCCTGTTTTTGTCCACTCCCAGAGCCAGACAGGTAATGTCGTTGTATACAAGTTTCAGTGGTTTTGTGTCCTTCCTGACCTGAATTATACTATCCGTTTTATAATCGTATATATTCAGTCCGTTGGTAGTGCCGACCCATATATTGCCGTCGGGAGCCAGCAACATGGTTTGTGCGTAGTTGTGCGAAAGTGTATACCGCCCTTTGTTTATAGCAAATTGCGTGAAGTTTTTTCCGTCAAACCTGTTCAGGCCCTCTTCGGTCGAAATCCAGATTAATCCATGCCTGTCCTGCAAAATGCCAAAGATAGTGTTGCTCGACAAACCTTGCTCGGTAGAATATTTATGGACAAAATTTGATTCGTTTTTTTGTGCAGCCAACTGGGAGTGTAGCAGTAAAAGCAGAAGGATGGAGGATATAACTTTGACGAAAATTCGATGTGTGTACATACGGTAGTATTAGTTACACAAAGAAAAGTATTTCGGTTTATATAACCAAAATCTATTGACAATTTATTATCTATTGTGAAAATATCGATAGCATGTTACAATACTTTCAGGAAAATATATCATATTCAATAATTTGTTCAAAAGAATTGAAATATTTTGTCAAGTATTTTGCACCGTTTACTTGACAATATTGAAATAGTTTTGAACAAGGAAACTATTGATTCTTTTGCAAATTGGCGACTGCATAAAGTGGATAGACTTCTATATTCTGGTACGTTGAAAAATTCTCTTGAGATATTCTAATACCTTTCTCTGTATTTTTTAAATCCATGAAAATTTTGAGGCTCTGCATACTGCCTTTTGTTCCTGCTTTTACTTCTATGGGCACAATTCGTGTGTCTAGTTGAACTAAATAATCAACTTCAGCATTACTGCTTTTTGCTTCGCGATGCCAATAATAAAGGTTTTGTCGTTGATAGCAGGAAGCCGATTTGATTAATTCCAGTCCAACGTTTAGCTCGGCAAGAGCACCTTTATTTATCGACTCAAAATCATTTTTAAGCAATACTTCCGAAAGTTTCAAACCCAAAATCCGTTGAAAAATGCCTGAATCAAAAACAATAAATTTCCGCATTTTGGGATTTATTTCCGCTCCAAGTGGAACTCCATTTGCGGCACTGTGTGTTATCGGCAGTATCATTCCGGCCATAGTCAAAAGTTCAAGGGCATCTTTCACCTGCAAATGATTTGCATCCGGCAACGCTTTGTTATACACAAATTTCTGTCCGTTCTGCTCTACAACCGATCTAAAAACCATACGAATAAGCATTGGTGAAGATCTCTTTTTGTATTTAGTAAAATCGTCCTCATAAGCAGAAATCAAACCGTCGAGTACACGCTGGCATGACAACAAATCTCCCCCTGAAAAGTAACTGGAAATCACCTTAGGCATACCACCCAACACCAAAAATTGTTTATACAACTCCAATGCTTTTGTGTGAATTGCTTCAGATAAGGGTTGTTGAGGAGAAGCATCAGCAATGGATTTACGAAGTAATTCAGCATTCGCAGCTCGTAAAAACTCACCGAACGAAAAGGGGTAAAGAAATAACGAACTTACCCGCCCTACTCCGTAGGAAGGTAGTTCAGCCAATGCAAACTCCAGCAACGAACCGGCTGCAATCACATGTAATTCGGGATATTGTTCGTAGAAAAAGCGCAGGGAAGAAATAGCCGGCAAACAACTTTGAATTTCGTCAAAAAATAAAAGTGTTTCTCCTGGAATAATTGTTGTTTCGTAAAGAACAGATAATTGTTCGCAAATAGCTTTGGGGCGTAAATTTCCCTCAAAAACACGTTGAACGTCACTATCCTGTTCAAAATTTACTTCTACATAACTTTTAAACTGACTGCTAAAATTTCGCACGACTGATGATTTTCCCACTTGTCGCGCACCTCTTATCAATAGTGGCTGTCTTTCACTGTCATTTTTCCAACGAATTAATTCGTCTTCTATATCCCGTTTGTAATATGCCATTTTACTATGCTATTTAATATTTAGGCCACAAAGATAAGTATATTATTGTTTTTGCAAGGCAATAAGTACAATAATTTTCCATTTATACAAGGCAATAATTGCATTAAAATGTCATTTTTACAAGGCAATCATCATATATGGAAAACAATTATCATATATTTTGAATTACATTTTATACAAAGAAAAGTATTGTATTTGTACCTTATCTATATACAGGATGTAATAGATTGTTTGCAAAAAACACCTTTTATGGTATCGCTTACAAAAAAATCGCTTCATACAAATTAACGATAAATCTTGGAAATCACTTGGTTGCGGTCAAAATTAGCTGAAAAGCTTTACTATTAAGCCTTTCAGAAGAAATACACCGCAACCAAAATAGAATTTCCCGAAAAATAAAAATCAATTTAGTTGCGGGGCAAAATCGCTACAATCCTTTATGATAAAGGCTTTGATGCCCTCCGCAACCGCAACTCCGCAACCAAGGGGTGTTCTATGGAATTCAAATGTAAAAAAAATCTATTTTGTTTGAGAAATAAGAATAAAATCAGACTGGAAGAAAGTCAGACTGAAAGCGGTTAGGTTTCACCTAATAGATAATTACGGGCAGCTCCGCTGGGGCAAAGTCCCCAGCCTGCAAAAATCCTCACCATTCGTACCTCATGCTTGCACAGTCTTTTTGCAGGCTTCCGCACAATCCACCCTTCTGTTGTTTTTCTCTGTCACACTTTTTGCAGAAAAGCAAAAAAGACGTTTGCACTCCAACCGCCACCACCGTGCTGCACTTGCGCCAGAAAAAAAACAACTCAAAGCTATTATACATAACATGTAGTTAATAGGCTTTTTCAGCTTTCAGCTGGGGATAAACCCAATAAAAAAGCCTATAACCCCATTATGTATAATAGCCGCACAAAATCAACGCTTTTGCCCCGCTCCGCTGCCCGAAGACTAAACCCCTACGGGAGAGCGGAAAGTTGTTACACCTTATCGGTGCGATGTTCAGGCGTACCGCCAATATAAGAGCCACAATAAGACCCCACCACCCATCAGTTGTGCAGTAAAATAAAAACATTCCGTATTGATTATTCATGTGCTTGCGGTCAGTGCATTCATTCAAGCTCATTACATTCCAGGAACTACGTTCGTTCCTCACTCCGAACCCTTACATTTCATTCCGCTTTCATTTTATGCATTCACCTCAGCACCGCACAGCTTCGGTTGTTTCCTTCCTTTCCATTCCGCAAGCTTCATTAATCCAGTCAGTCACTACCCAAGCTTTTTTCCCACGCATTTCCAGCGGTATGTTTTCATTTTCTGCGGCGAGTTTGCCCCAATAAGACTAATCCCCTGCGGGAGAGCGGAAAAAGAAAAGAAAGTTTAATCTTAATTACCACTGGCGGTTAAGCCGAGAATAACTTTTTCGTGTTTATTTTTTTTGAATAAAAGTTATTTCCCGTCTTCCCGAGCGTTGGCTGCAAATCTCAAAATTTATGCTGATATTCAAAATCGTTTTAGTTACAACCGGCGGAAAAATGAGAATAACTTTTTTCGGGCTCGGTGGGACGGCCCCAAAAGTTATTTCCCATTTTCCGAGTGATGGGTGCAAATGAACAAATTATACTCAAGTAATGGATAAGTCCTACAAAAGCCCTAGATAAGTCCTACATAAGCCCACCCTTGATAAGTTGACAATAAGAACATCTCAACTACCTGAAATAAAAAAGGCGATCCTTTCGGAACGCCTTTTCGCTAACTAATACCAGGTATTAGTTTTTTAGAATGTGTTTTGAATCTTCAATGCGTGACCGGCATTCAGCAAGTAGTAATCATTACCGGCTTTTTGATAGAATTCAATACCAACCGAGTTCAAGACTGTTACATCGTCATTCATTTCAGGAGCTCCCGGAAGAGCACTGGCAATGACTGTCGGAGCTGCAATGTCCAGTTTAATATCAAGGTATGCCGAGTAGGCTACATTTGATACTTCATTCAATTCTTGTTGAATTGGCTCATAAATTCCGGTTGTTGCATTGAATGCAAAATCTGAAATCACCGAAACAGCATTAATCAATCGGAAGTGAGTTGCACCTGAAGGAGCAATCACTGATTTTGCCGGATTAAATGCCGGAACTGTCAAAGTAGAGCTGTTGCGGTCTACATTGGCAGCCAGCTCAAACGGTGCAATGAACGAACTATCAAAGCTAAAGTTTCTGTTGAAATTCAAACCAAGCAAGTATTTGCTTTGGGTTGAAATCAAAATGGCACGATAACCACGAGCTTCTGTCTGATCTTCCAGATTGATTTTTTTCATGATGCCAGTCAATCGACCGGTCAGCTGGGCATCACTCATTTGTTTCATGAGCATGTTCAAACCAACGCGAACAGATTTACCCGCAATAGCACAAGCCCCAAACTCATTCATGTTTTCTCGGGTTCTGACAAACCCTGGATCATTTTTGATTTGCTCACCTGTTGCACCACCCTTTAAACCCAGGGCTGTTAAGTTATTTTGTAAAGTTCTTTGCAATGATTATATTAGCGTTCAAATTGTAATTTAAAATAGTATGACATTAATAGAAATGCTATCAAAAGCGGAAGATAGACGCTCACGTTTTGGT
>Ga0302215_10000286_pt1 | contig 37877 bp, 30 predicted proteins | sample II_Fen_N3_1_FD_194580 | JGI IMG/M metagenome (GOLD analysis project Ga0302215, IMG submission 194580) | Peat permafrost microbial communities from Stordalen Mire near Abisko, Sweden - II_Fen_N3_1 | ecosystem: Environmental > Terrestrial > Soil > Wetlands > Permafrost | place: Sweden: Abisko... | reverse complement strand
GAAAAAACAAAAATTCAAAGAGCGATGAAAGTCAGATCAACTGCCGGATTACTTATTCATTTGTTTGGCAAAATGTCTATTGCTTTCGTTAATCTAATTTTTTAAATACTGATTCGCATTATTAATATAGACGTAATTTTGTGTTTTCAAATGTAAAGATAAATAAATTATTTTGGGATTGTAAATTTATATGACATTTTTTTTACTTTTTGAGCATGCTCCATATTAAAGAAGATTTGGTACAAGAAGAATTCGTCTTACAATACACCACTAAACATCTATTTTATTGCATTTTAGCAACAACAGTTTTCTTCTGTCATGCTTGTCTCAAAGCCATTCTTTTTGAATTCTTGCACATAATAATTACTACAGTATTGAATTCCACGATCCGAATGATGTATTATGTTGGCAACTTGCCGCGGAGACAACACTCCACTACAATACTAAATATGTGCTAGTTATAAGTAACGGATAACAAAATACTTTCTGCGTTATTAGGTAGGTAATGTCTGCCACACAAACCTAATTTGGTCGTATTATTTCCAGATCCTTAATCCGAATCTTATACTTGTAGAATCGGTGATATGAATTGGTTGTCTTGGTGTAAGCCCGCTTACGCCGAATAAGCATTTTATGTTCCCTCAAGATATCAATAAGCCGGTCTCTACCGACATAAATATCCTCGAAATAAACTGTTCTTGCAGTGTAAAATATAGCTTTCTGAGACCAATTCAGAGTTGCTGCCTGCGCTCATTTTGAACTAAGGTAACCACCCTTTCTTCCACTGTTTTTCGTCTGACAAATCATTTTCCTTGCCAAACATGTCGCACAAAGTATCCATATCTAAATCGGAACTGTTTGTACGCAGCTCTGTTACTGTTTGGCTCCTGGTTTTTTTCTAATATCTACTTTTAACTCGCGTTCTGCAATGTTAATCATGGTATTTAATGCCAATATTTAAAATTGCTCACGTTTCAAATCATCCTCTAACTTATTGATTTTAATCCAATTCCATCCTCTGTTATCGTTTTTTGAATTTCATTTGCCATAAATTGATGCAACTTTTTGTCCGCTTCGCTTATTTTTGATAAGCCAAATTTATGCATCCAGTTGTAGATATTATTACAGCCTGTAAAATTATACTTAATTTTTAATTCTGTATGCGTTGCTCCATGGTATAAATACTCATTTACTACCTGAAGTTGTAAATCGTCCGATAATTTATTTACTTTTCTACACATTGTCCTGTTTTTTGTTTACTTTTCTGTAAACCTATTTCAGGACTAGACAGTTCTAGAATGAAATTATCGGATTTACGAGTCGTTCTTACGGTTCTTTTCTTGAGAAGCCGAAATAATTTTCGGTAAATGAAAAATACCATCACAAGTATTCCGATAAAGTAAACTGTAGCAATCAGAATTCTGGCGGTATCATTACTAATATATTGATTCATTTTTAGTTGATTTTATATTAAGTAACAGGGGAATATAAGCCCTCCCTTTAATTCAGACATTTATTCTTTTAACCATAATTGAGGGAATGTTGAATAATAATGAGAGAATTTTTTATCATAATGTACAACTTTATTTTATCGCAGATGTGTTTTTTTTGCAACAAAATACATCATTTATACATTTGAAAGATTGTATAAAGTAGTAACAGATAAAGATTATTACAAAAAGATTACCGAATATTTTTATAGCTTAATGAGAAAATTCAAAAGTTTGTATTTTAAGGTTAAAACACACGAGCTAGCAATGGTCAAAGTATAATGTCGTATCTTGACCATTAATTCTAAGTTGTATATAAACTGAATATATTCAGTTTTTTGTATTCAATAAATGACGTAAGTTCAAAAGTATTTATATCTTTGCAAGCTCAACACAACCCGAATTTAATACTCCGCACCAAAAGTAATATCACATAAATATATAAACTGCTATATATTACGGTTAAAATTCTTTTGATAAACACCCGAATTCATTCATCTTGATCAATAGTATTAACATGGATATGTAGCAACTTAACGTCACGATTATGACTCTATAACTATTTAGTTTAACAAGTCATTGTTCAACTGCCGAACTATCTTGAAAAAGGGCAAACGAATAGGGTTTGAATACATCAAAAGGTACTATTATCGAAAATACAAAACAAATAATAATGACTGAAAACAGTATTAAAACTAAGATTGCAGTACCTACAAGAAACGACGAGCAAATTGCAGATTTATTTGAGAATTTTGAATTTTATACCATCTTTTGTATTTCGGAGGACAATGAAATAATGGCCGAGACAATTCTTGAGACTCCAAATGAAAGTGATAGTGAATTTCAGGTTGCTAGTGATTTAGCAGAAATGGGAGTGGATATTATGCTTGTTGGTCAAATTAACGATTTACTTAGTAGAGAGTTGGCCATATACAAAATTCATTTAATTTGTAACTGTGAAGGAAATATTTACGAACTTGTAGAAAAATACTTAGCAGCTTAATATCTTTGTTGATTTATTTATTGAATTATGGAAACTAGAGGTTGGTATATGAAAATGCTTGAATGGCGTGAGACCCATATTAAGCAACGCAATTTCATTCTTATTTTAAGTTTTATTATTGGTGGCTTTGCGGCATTTGCAGCATTTCTGCTCAAAACAGTCATTCATTTTATACAACATTTAATCACAGAAGGATCAAGTCATTACAACCTCAACTATTGGTATCTAATTTTTCCAGTAATCGGAATTTTTATTACTTCTATTTTTGTGCGATATATTGTGCGTGACGATATAAGCCATGGAGTAACCCGTATTTTGTATGCACTTTCTCAGCGGAAAAGTATTCTGAAACTTCATAATGTCTGGACTTCATTGGTAGGAAGTTCTATTACCATTGGTTTTGGTGGTTCGGTTGGAGCTGAGGCACCAATTGTGTTAACAGGATCGGCCATTGGCTCCAATTTGGGGAGATTATTCAAACTCGATCAAAAAACACTTATGTTACTGGTGGGTTGTGGAGCTGCAGGAGCTATTGGAGGAATTTTTAAGGCTCCAATTGCAGGGTTGGTTTTTACTCTTGAGGTGCTTATGCTTGACATGACACTGACTGCTATTGTTCCACTACTTATTTCGTCGGTAACTGCTACAGCTTTGTCCTATTTCTTTTCAGGCAGTTCATTTACGTTCCAATTTGGCACTTACGAACCTTTTGCCATATCACGCATTCCTTATTTAATTCTATTGGGAATTGTTTGCGGATTTGTATCGCTTTATTTTACTCGTGGTATGAATCGTATCGAAGGGTTTTTCCGACGATTTAAAAATCCTTATTCAAAATTAGCAATAGGTGGCTCGGTATTGAGTTTGCTTATTTTCATTTTTCCACCACTTTACGGTGAGGGTTATAACACTATTGCAGCGCTTCTTAACGGACAGTCGGCATCTGTTTTAAACCAGAGTGTGTTTTTAGGAATGGGAAATAGCCCTTGGGTAATTATTGCTTATCTTACTCTAATTGTTATCTTCAAGATATTTGCATCGGCTTCAACAACTGCTTCGGGTGGTGTTGGGGGTATTTTTGCACCATCGCTATTTATTGGTTGCTTAACCGGCTTTGTTGTAGCTCGTGTACTGAATTCTTTTGGATTACTTGTTCCTGAAGCCAATTTTGCTCTGGCGGGAATGTCGGGGGTTATGTCGGGGGTTATGCATGCTCCACTGACAGGGATTTTCCTTATTGCAGAACTTACTGGTGGCTATAACCTATTTATGACTTTAATGATTGTTGCTACGGTTTCGTATCTTACTATCATTATTTTTGAACCACACAGCCTGTACGCCATGCGATTGGCTAAAAAAGGCGAATTGCTTACGCATCACAAAGACCGTGCAATTTTGACTATGCTCAAATTTGAGAATTTTATTGAAACCGATTTTATTGAACTAAACCCTGAAATGTATATGGGTGAGTTAGTGAAAAATATTTCACGTTCCAGACGAAATATATTCCCGGTTGTAAATCCTAAAACTCATGTTTTAATTGGGATTGTAATGGTTGATGAAGTACGTAATATCATGTTTCGACCGGACTTGTACGACAGATTTAAGGTGAGTAAGTTAATGACTTCTATACCTGCAACACTTAATCCAAACATGCCAATGGAAAAAGTTATGGAAGTTTTTGAAGATACACACTCATGGTATTTGCCGGTTGTAGACGAGAACAAAGTTTATTTGGGCTTCATGTCAAAATCAAAAATATTTGATTCATATCGTCACGTGTTAGCTCATTTCTCTGAAGAGTAACGATTAAACGTATTATGAAGATAAGCCTTCCATAACATTAGTCTGATTTCTTTTTTGTAGAACTTCCACTATCCACCACTACCCTATTCCGTTAGCACATCTTCCGTGCACCCCCTCGTAGTGTCATCAACATAGTTACAAAGACATCACAATAACAACACAGCTTTATCAGAACTGTGTTGTTATTGTGATGTCTTTGTAATCAAATTCTAGCCATACGCCTATTTATCAGTGGGTATGCATCTTGAAAATTCATGTAAAAGGAGCTATTGGGACGGATAAAGTTATTTTTTTCGCTGATTAAAGGTCTCAATTAGCCAGTTAGAATATTTTTTAGCCTATTAATGTTACTATACGAATTTTTCCACATTAAATACCAATTTTTCGCAAACTACATCTAGTTTAGTGTGTATTTTTGTTTTAATTATTATTCTATAGAATACAATGAAAAAACTACAAACTTATTTCGTTTTTGCTCTGCTGTTTTTTGCAGCAATTTTCACAACGACAAATTCTCAAACACCAGCTTTTCCTACGGCTGAAGGATATGGTAAATATGCTAAAGGAGGTAGAGGTGGCAAGGTAGTAGTTGTAGACAACCTAAATGATTATGTTGCTTACAACAGTCTTGAAACTCCTATTCCTGGGAGTTTCCGTTGGGCATTAACTCAATACCCGGGCGACTCGATTACAATTATATTCCGTGTATCGGGTATTATTAAACTAAAACCCTATCTGACTACATCAGGATCTACAGTAACAAATCGAAATGAAATCCGTTGCACGAGAGCTAAAATGACCATCGCAGGCCAAACTGCTTCAGGCGAAGGTATATTAATCAGAAATGGCCGTGTAAACTTAGGTGGATGTACTGATTTAGTAATAAGAAACGTTCGTTTTCGGATTGGTGAAAATGCTGCAGACAGTACTTTTTTACCAGGAGGATCGGTGGACTGCGAAAATGCAGTTCGAGTAATTTTTGACCACTGTAATTTCGGTTGGTCAGGTGAAGAAAATCTTACTTTCTATGATAATCGTTATAGCACCGTTCAGTGGTCAATATTTCATGATGCCCTTTATGACGATGGTCATGGAAAGGGTAGTCGTAGTTATGGATCCCAAACCGGAGGTATATGCGCAACCTATCATCACAATCTTTGGACTAATAATAAATCGCGCTCACCACGTCTAAATGGTGCCAGGACTGATAATGAAACCAATGTTTTTATTGAATTTATCAATAATGTAGTATATAACTGGGGAAGTACTAATGCTGCTTATGGTGGCGATATAATAAATAACGGAACTCGTTCACATACTTGCAATTTTGTTGATAATTATTATAAACCTGGTCCGGCTACTCCAAGCGGATCCAAGTATTTCTTTACAAATTACATTTTTAACGGTGCTAGCAGTATCCCTCAATGGTATCTTTCGGGAAATATAATGGAAGGTTCTTCAGCATTAAATTCAAATAACTGGACTGGTTTTATATGGAAATGGTCTCTTGCGGGAACAACGCTCCCAACAAAAGCTACAGCAGGTTCGGACACTTTACTCTTACCTCCTTCTAGTGTTATATATAATAGCAACTGGGTCGGATACATACCATACAAGATGAGCACAATTCAAACAGCAACTGATGCTTATAATGCTACTCTTGCAAAAGTAGGAACGATAAACAGAGATTCAGTGGAACGACGCATTATACGTGAAGTAAAAAACGGAACAGCCACATTTAAAGCTTCCTTAGGGTCATGGGGTATTATCGACAAATCATATGATGCTGAAGGTTACATCCCTTACGCAACGGTTGTAGCTCCTGCCGACACCGATAATGACGGTATGCCGGACGCTTGGGAACTTGCCAACGGATTGGATCCTAATAATGCCGAAGACCGTAACATGAAAACGAGTGAAGGTTACACTGCTCTTGAAGTTTATCTTGCCAGTTTAATGGGTGAAACCATTGCACATAATTTTATTTTGGCAGTAAAAGAAGTAAAAAGTTTCAATGCAAGCATAGTTCCAACCATTGTCAACAGTAATTTTAAAGTTATAGCTGACAGTCCATTGAAATCTGCGAAAGTATTAGATTTAACTGGCAAGGAGATATTAACCAGTTCATTAGTAAATAATAATTCTATCAATATATCCAATTTTGCCAAAGGCTGTTATTTGGTTCAAATTAAAAACCTCTCCGGTGATACTCAGCAATTCAAAATAATAAAAGATTAAATCCTGTCTTAAAGTACAAAAATGGAGATTTCAATTTAATTGTTGGAATCTCCATTTTCAGTTTACAGCACATCATTTTATGAGTACAATGTCATATTTTTTACGTCTTATACCAAATGCATATATAAAGTCCGTCACCTGCCTCAACGGCGCGCTTTATCAACTTTAAAGCTAATTCGGGCTTGCTTTCAAACTTCTGTTCTTCAACTAGTATGCCTGCCGCATCACATCTTTCTTTATCTTTTGTCCAATCTTCAGGGATAAAAAGTTCAGTACTGACCAATGTGCAAAACTTACCATTAGGCAATGAGGCTAGCTAACATATTCTATTCATACAAAATAGCTTGTGTCCATCTACATCAAGAGTATGGAAAGTATGAAATCCCATTTTGTTATAAATCCCTATATTGGTTATATTTGCAGTTTCAAGATAAAGAGTAGTTTGTGTCTGACTCATTTTGTCAATCATATAATTAATTAGTTTTCGGGCATTACCTTTTCCCTGACTTTCTGGTAACACTCCAATAGTGTACAAATGGGCAAAACGTCCAATTTGAGGATGGCACATATTCACTAGTTTGTCAGTTTTCAGTATTCTAATAGTTGATTCAACTCCAATTTGTATTAGAAATGATAAATTTCTGTAGATATACTTCCACGAAATTCGTTCTTTTGTATCTGTATTCCACAACGCTACTGCTGTATTGTCTTCATTCAAGTATATTTCACCTTTATTGTAAGATTCCTCAAACACATATTCCATAATAATCCTCATCTTATTTTTATTTTTCGATTTTTCTAAGAGGAAGTTAATGTGAGGATCATCTTTAAATGATTTTGTAAGAATGTTAACTACGGTCTTTTTGTCTTCCAACTTTGCTTTTTTCATTCCTTTTTTACGTCTTAATTACTAAATTACACCCTGTTGTCACTATAATTCTAACTGTTTTTAGCCTGCACTGAATTACGAAACAAATGTCATTGTATTGCGTGAAAAATCATTTGACAAAAGTCAAAAAATGGGAGTCTTCTCATTTTTTAGCACGAATTCGGCTCAATGTCTCCTGCGAAATACCCAAGTATGATGCAATGTGCCCTAGTGATGCGCGTTTGAGGATGTGTGGGTGGGTAGAAACAAGTTGGTCGTAGCTCTCTTTTGCCGATTGAAACTGCATGCACAGCGTACGTTCCATCAAATCAGCATAGTATTTCTCAGTAAGTAATCGGCCAACATAATTAAATTCAGGATGCTTGACATAGATGGTGTTTAAATCCTCATGGCTAATAGCATATAAAATGCTATCTTCAATCACCTCAATATTTTCAAATCCAACTTTTTGAGAAACGAATGAATAGGTCGCAGTGGCAAAATCGTTTTCAAACCCAAACCAAGCTGTTATTTCTTTGCCATTTTGATAATGAAACCCTCTCAGAAAGCCCTTCTTTATAAAAAAAAGCTGATTGCATATTTTACCTTCGGAAATAAGGATTTCGCCTTTCTTTACCTTCCGCACAAAAACCTTTTCACTCAAATCATCTCTGAGGTCGGGGGATAAAGGCATTAATTGGCCTAGTATTAAGAATAACTTTTCCATTTGTAAAATACGTAAGACTCTATTTCAATTCAATTATCTGTTTGAGCTACAAATATACCGGTTTGCTGTTGAAAATCACGTATGGAAAAACACATTTCTATTCAAAAATAGCCTTAATCGATAGCTATGGCATAGGTTGTGAATCAGTCTGTACGCTTCGTATGTATCAAAATCGAAATACTCAGGTTTGATGGGTAGTACCTGAGTAGACTGCAAATTTACCAGTTTATTGTCGAATTGTTTTAATATTGTGTTGTATCAATTTTAAGAATAAGAAGTCCCGTAGGAGCGACGCCTGATAATTCTCGGGAAAAAAGTTAAGACGGCTTCAATTATAAACTTTATATCACTATAAATAGTTACAAAGAAAAGTGTGTTGCTTATTTGTCAGATTGTGAAAATAATATCTCTATCTAAGGTCTAATTGCACGCATTAAGTTCTTTAATATTATAGCTTATGAAAAAAAATATACTCATATTTGCTTGTGTTATTATTTCTCAAATGGTAAAATCTCAGGATTTACCACAATACAAGTTGATTATTCCAACCGCTTCTCTCGATTCAATGTATGCACATCCTAAAGATGAAATTTACTATAATGCTAAATTTCAGGTTAACGATTCGTTGTATAATGTAGAAGCTCGATTTAAAGGTTCAACGAGTTTGAATTATCCTAAGAAAAGCTGGGCAATAAAGTTCCAAAATAAATCAAATTATTTTGGAGCGACCAGAATTAATCTTCACGCCGATTACAAAGATCATTCGTCTATGCGAAATTATCTTATCCTGAAGTTGTTTAACCACTTGAGTATTCCCGCTCCACAAGTTGAGCATGTTACTTTTGAGGTTAATGGAGAACCTTATGGGGTGTATACTCAGGTTGAACAGATTGACGAAGATTTACTATCCAGGTATAGTCGGTCTGCTCTGGCATTGTACAAAGCCAACAATCATGGAGGTTTATTAGCACCTACTGTAAGGGATGAGTATTATGATATTATATGGCAAATGCAGGCTGGACAAGATAAGGATTTTAATCAGTTGAGGGGTTTTCTGAATAAATGCTTGTACTGGAAAAAACCTGATTTTCTGAATAATATAGAAAGTACTGTTAATACCGATAATTTTCTTACATTTTTTGCCTTACATTATATTTTCGTAGACATGGATAATTTTACTAAAAATATTTTTTTAGATAAAAATAGCCTTACGGGAAAATACGAATTTATTCCGTGGGATAATGAGGGATCTTTTGGCAACAATGCGTATGGCGAATTTAACCCTGCATTAACTGACTATAATTTCAAAGATGGTTATACACCTGAATATGAGGTTGTATTAAAACGACTTATGGAGATTCCTCATTACAGAAATGTGTTTAATGAAAAAGTGAGCGTAATTCTTGACAATGGATTTACGTATCTCGACAGTTTGATTGACAGCACTTACAACCACATAAAACTGAGTGTTTATGCCGACACAAAGCGTGAGTCTACAGATTCTGCTTTTGATGCAGAAATTCCTCGTCTGAAGTGGTTTATGTCTAACCGAAAAACATTTTTGCAAAATAATACTTTTCCGGAACAAAATGCTTTGACAGATTTTTATTGTTCAAATCCGTATCCAAATTCTACCCATCCAAATGTGACTTTTAGAGTGAAATCCCCGGTTATTCAACCTGTAAATATGTTTTTTGCCGATACGGTTAGTTTTGACACGGTTGGTAAGCCTTTTAAGCTGGTTAGAGTTGAATTGTACGACGATGGAAATCATGATGACCTGTTGCCAAACGATTCGGTGTATGGAAATACTCTAAATACTAATGATTTTAAATCGAGTCTCGTTCCGTATAGCTTTACAGGTGCAGAGCAAAATTACCCTCCAAACGGAATTTTTTATGTTGATTATTATGGGTCTAAATCATTAGCCATAAACAAAGGTAATGCTGATTCACTGCTATCTTCCCGTTTAAAAATCGGGCAGGTTTGTAGGTTTAATAACCAATGTTTTGTGCCCATTATAAATACCTCGTCGACTATAGTAACTGATTTGTCGTACTTTCATCTCCGCACAAGCAACACGTTCGAAGATTTTATGTTTAGGGATAACGTACTCATTAATCCCAACGAGACAATATATGTTGCACCAACCGAAGAACTTGGAGCAACCTTTTTTCCTGCAAACAGGAGTTTTAGCAACCTGTATTTCAATATTTCGGTGGGAGATTCATTAAAACTCTTTTCATCAAACTTAACTCAAGTTATTTCATCGTATGTAGCTGCTATAAATCAACTTGAAAGTGTAAATAAGAACGTGGTGTTCAATGAGATAAATTTCAAATCAGGAACTGCTAAGCCTACCGGCGATTGGGTAGAGATATATAATCCGGGCGACCAAGCAATAGATCTCACCGGTTGGAAATATAAAGACAATAATGGTTACTATCCATTCCCCAATGGATATATGCTGGGTGCAGGCTCATACCTGGTTGTTGCCGAAGATATTCTAAAGTTTAATACTGTATACCCCAATATAAATAATGTTGTAGGAAGCTCTGGTTTTGGACTTTCCAGCTCGGGAGAATATATTCTGCTGGTGGATAATTATAATATGACTATCGACTCGGTTTATTATAAAACATCTGCCCCTTGGCCAACTCAAGCTTCTGGCACCGGTCATACTCTTGAGTTAAGAGATTTTAGGTTGGATAATAATATTGGTGAAAATTGGTATTCGGATGTATCTAAATATGGTTCTCCGGGTACAAGTAATTCAATTACTACAGATGCACCTGACAACGAATCATCGCTATTGGCTATTTTTCCAAATCCAACTCGTGGGTTTGTTTTTATTCAGAATAATGATAGGGAATTAATTTATAGTTTAATAACGCTTCAAGGACAGGTTCTACAATCTGGCTCAGTTCATGCTTCGGGATTAAATAAACTTGATATAAGCAATCTAAAAGCGGGCGTTTATTTAGTTAATCTAACTGCTAATGATTTCAATAAAACGTTTAAACTTGTGGTGAAATAATCTGTTAATTGAAGCTCAATGCCACATAGATTACAACCAGTATAACTGTATAATTATAACAATGTTTTAATATGCCTTATAAGTTATTACTAATTAGCCATTAATATGCTTTATGTGTCGCAAATAATACTACATTTGTATTCTTTTTTAAGATAGAAATGAACAAAAAGTATCTTTAAATTGTACAATGTATAAAGGTTTAATTGTACAGATAGTATAAATTTAGCTAAAATAATTAAATTTAAATTCGGTAATGAATAAATATTTGTTTTTTTAATAAAATATTTGTTTTTTAATTACAAATGATTTAAATATTGAATTACAACAATTGAAAAATGTACTTTAATTTATAGAGTTATGATTAAGAATGTAGGTATTATAACGGATAGTGCTCTGTTTTTGAATTTAAATGCTGAGTTATTAAGAAAAAATGGTTACAACTCACAGGTGCATGTTATGCAAACATTCTCGCAAATTGAAGAATGTTTGAATAATAATACCATCGATTTATTCTTGATTGATGGTGCTTTAACCAATATGTCGAGCATGGAAGTAATTCATTTGCTTCGATTACAAAAGCTAACTAAATCTCCCGTTTGGCTTTTTCCAGAAGTGTTGACAGATTCGTATTTCCGTCGTGTTTATTCAATAGGGGTTAACCGCATAATCAAAAAACCTTTTGACCCATATGAACTGTATGAAGAAGTAATCAATGTGTTAAACGCTTAAACCCGAAAATTATGAAAATGATATTTTTAAAATTTCAAGATAAATTGATTGGACTACTCACAGTGGTTTTTATAGCCATCTCAAGTGTATCGGCTGGTGGTCAGGTTAAAGTAGACTCAATTTTTAATAGAGCTATTGAACAAACAAAAAATCAAAAACTTGATTCTGCTATTTTTGAAGCTAATAAGGCGTTGATAGCTGATAAAAAACGAGGTGATATTTGTGTTTACCTGGCAAATCTGTATTCATGGAAGAGTGATTACACAACTTCAAAATCGTTTTTGAAGCAAGCTCAAGCTAATAATTATGTGAATGATGATTATTACCTGTGTTTGACAAATGTATTGATACGCTCGGCAAGTTACGAGGAGTTTTTAGCTGATTTGGGAAATTATAAGAAAAATTACTCAGACAAAGATGATCTTTTTAAGAAGGAATTGACAGCTTATGAGGGACTTCAGAAATATGATGAAGCTGTTGAGCTCATTCGTAATCCCGAAAATAAGAAGTTTGTATCAAATCCCGGAGTTGATAATCAGTACACCGATATTTTATTAAAAAGAAATAAGAAGGTGATTTCGGCATATTATAGTTTAGATTTCTTTGATAAAGTATTTACACCTCAGCATTTGGCTTCGTTAGGATATTCTTTTCCGGTTTATGATAATTCGCTCGGTTTTAGAGTGAATTATGCTAATAGGTTTGATCTTGAGGATTATCAGCTGGAAACGGATTTCTATTGGAAATTAAAGAAAAGCCAATACCTCTATTTAAATTATGGATACGCTTTTAATGCAACCCTTTTCCCTCAGCACCGTGCAGGCATTGAGTATTATTTCCCCGGAGCACCTAAAGTAGAAGCATCAATAGGAGGACGTTTTCTGAAATACACTTCAACAAATGTCTATATTTTAACTGGCCATATTGGACGATATTTAGGAAATAGTTTTTTATCGATTCGCCCATATTTTGTTTTAAAAGATCCATATGCGGAGCCTTCTATTTCACTTTTTGCTAATTACAGGATATTTGGGAAAAATGAATTAAATTATTGGGGTATAGAATTGGGTTATGGTAACTCGCCTGATGATTCGTATTCAGCATCGCAATCTAGCCAATTTAGTCAACTATCAAATTACAGGGTTAGATTAGAGAAAAACTTTATGGTGGGCAGAACTTCGGATATACACTTCGTACTTGGTTATTCTAAAGAAGAGTATCTTCTGAATGTGTTCAGAAATAGATTTACAATTGATTTAGGTTATAAAATTAGACTACGATGAAACGATTATACATTTATTTACGCTTTTATTTTGTGACCCTGTTATACATCTTACTGACTATGCTTTTAATAGTTGGAGCTTATATATATTCTATTCCAAGTATAAAACTTGGTTCACATATCATAACCAACCATTTTTACAGTAATCTAGGTTCTATACCAGAATGGCTGTATATTGTTAATTACTTTATATTCGTATTTGTAATTGCCATTATAATTATAATTGGTTGGACAATCAGATACTCTGTGAGAAAGAAAAGAAATAGCGCAGCTGATATTATTTTTCAGGAGAAATATATACCTCAACTTTTTGAATACTTGTTTAGTGAGCATGAGTATAGTGAAGAGCAAAAGAAAAACAAACTGAATGAGTTAAATGCTGAAATTACTTCTGATTATTTACGATGGACTCTTGTTAATGTTCTTCGCGAAATTAATGTACAAACAAAAGGCACAGTTAATCAGAAAACTCAAAGACTATTTGATACTTTAGAAATGGATTATCTGGTGTATTCGTATTTGAAATCGCTCCATGTAAAGGATAAGATATTTGCTATTAAGACGATTTCGATATTTAAGCTATCTTACTATGAGCCTCAAATAATAAAATTAACTAAATCCCGAAACCTAATTATACGTTCGGAGTCAATTGTAGCGATGATGCACCTTAATGCTGAAAATAATCCATTAAGTTTTGTTCTTTCCGATGGCTATATACCAACTCTATGGGATTTAAACTTAATAATAAAGACAATAACTGAGTTGGAGGTAAAACAAATTGATTATGTAGGTTTAATAAATTCCGAGAAAGAATTTATCTCGCTTTTGGGCATAATGCTGGCACGGAAAAATAATCAAACTCAATTTAATCAAATAATTGCAGCAAAGCTTTCTCGCCCTAATAGAATGATTTCTGATGAAGCATTTTTAACATGCGTTAGTTTCGCTGAAAATGCTGATGATTATAACGAATTGATTAATAAGTATCTTTTGGCTAGCGAGAACTTGAAGTTGGAAATAATAAAATGCTTGCGATACTCACCCGATACACAGTCAGCCATAAAATTTCTAAAATGGGTGGTGGAAAGTCAGAAATTAGTTCAAAAATTAGAAGCTTTAAAATCGCTTTTTGAATTAGACTTTAATACTGTTGTGTTCTATAAAAACTCAGAAGATGAGTATATTAGGAAGTCTTGTTTACAAATTTTGGATATTAATCTTTAAATGCAATACAAATGAATACATTTAATTGGATAGATATAGTTACTAGTATATTTTTTATATATGGTTGTCTGCTGTTTGGGTCATATTTGTTGAACGCAGTTCTGTCGCTTTCAGAATTCCGAAGATATTCGGTTAAAAACAAATATGTCGACTATAAAACAATGCTTTCGTTCGAAAAAATCCCTACGGTATCAGTTATTGCACCTGCTTTTAATGAAGGAAAGAGTATTGTCGAAAGCGTAAAGTGTTTAAATTCTTTAAGTTATCCAGATTACGACTTGATAATTGTAAATGATGGGAGTACTGATGATACCTTGAAAAAGCTTATTGAAAGTTTTAACCTTATTGAATCGGCTCAAGCTATAGATACTCAGCTTCATACAGAATCTATCAGAAACGTGTACTATTCTCGAAATCCGGTTTATAGCCATCTTACTGTTATTGATAAAGAAAACGGGGGCAAGGCCGATGCTCTTAATGCGGCTATTAACGTCTCTAACAAAGACTTATTTCTGGCTATAGATGTTGATTGTTTGTTGGAGCCGGATGCTATTGAACGAATGGTTAAGCCGTTTATTGAAGACCGTAAATATGAGGTAATTGCAGCTGGAGGTGTGATTAGGGTTGTTAACTCCTGTAATATTGAAAATGGAAAAGTTACAGAAGTAAAATATCCTAAAAATTTCTGGGCGAAATTTCAGGTTTTGGAGTATTTTAGAGCATTTACTCTTGGACGAATGGCTTGGAGTAAAATAAATGGTTTGTTAATCATATCGGGTGCTTTTGGTTTATTTGATAGAAACAGAGTAATAAATGTTGGAGGCTACGATAGAAATACTGTAGGTGAAGACCTAGAATTGGTTGTACGTCTTAGACGCTATATGCACGAAGTGGAGAAGAAAAAATACAGAGTAGCATTTATCCCCGATCCGCTTTGTTGGACTGAAGTGCCAGAGAATTTTAACAACCTGTTCAGACAACGTAACCGTTGGACTCGGGGGGCAATTGACACTATTTTGAAACACCGCAAAATGTTTTTGAACCCTAAATACAAATTGATTGGTCTATTAAGCTTCCCGAATTGGGTTTTGTTTGAATGGCTGGGTCCAATCATTCAGTTTGTAGGACTCTTGTATTTCATTTTTCTTGCGATATTCGGTGCTGTTGATTATAAAATCTTTATAACCCTTCTTATATTTGTTTTCACATTCTCATTAATGTATTCTCTGTTTGCTATTTTTTTTGAGATCTATACATTTAACAAGTATAAAGGCAGCGGATTCTTTTTTCAATCCGTGTTGGTAATTATCCTCGAGATGTTTATATATCAGCCTCTTAATATGATTTTCTCTCTGTCAGGTCATTTGGATTATTATTTCAAAAGGAAGACACATAAAGTATGGGGAAAAATGGAACGGGTCGGTTTTCATTAATTATATTTGTATTATAACTTCTAAAAATTAAGTATTATGAACAACGGAGCTATCGAAAAAAGACAGTCTTGGAAAGAGCAATACTCTTTGGATATTCCTTCCATAGATAAACAACATATGCATTTTTTTAAACTGTTTGATAAAATTAATTCCTTTGATAATAATGGAGTTGATTACAATCAGTTAAATGATTATATTGACGAGTTAGAGGAGTATACCATTCTTCATTTTAGAACAGAAGAAGCACTTATGAAAAAAGCTAATTTTCAGAGCTATGATTTTCATGTAGAGCAACATAAACTATTTTCTCAGAAGATTAAAGAGTTTAAGATAGATTATAATTATAAAAATCTATTATTGATAGATAAAATTGTTGCTTTTATGCGTAAATGGTTAATTATTCATATCTCGGAAATAGACAAACAATATGTTTCATCGGTTAAAAATATGATGATAGAAAATAACCATATTCCAGATGAATAGGGCTCCTTATAATCTATTTATAACGAATAAATTACTGATATGAAAAAGAAAATTGTTGATACTACTACTTACAAAATATTCTTATTGCTTTATTTCTCTTTGGCAATATTTTTCCCTATAGGTTTATATGCATTGCTATCAGGTCCAACAAAATGGATTGCAGAAGCTGCACTTAAAAATTCATGGGCCGAGAATACAGAAAAGGTGATACAAAGGTTTACTATTATTGGATTAGTTATTCTGTCGTTATTTTTAGCCAGATTAATCCAACATTATTTTTCGAAAAAAGGTTCGAAGATAATAAAATGGTCGATATTTGTATTTTTGACTGCTGTTTTCTTGTCTTCTGTTTATGTGTTTTCATTTAAACCGGAGTATTTTATTTCTTTGTCGGGAAATGAGATGAAAATCCAGTCACAAACAATGAATACTTCAAATGGAGTAAACATCGAATTTGTTTTTGGAGCTTATCCTTCGCTTATAGAATTAAAACGACTCAAAACAGTCGGATATGCTGGTGTTGTTTCACTGCTCAATGAAATAGTTGTTCCGGCTGAACCTGAGCTTATAAAGCAAGAAGAGGCTAATGCGAAATTAGCAGGAATTGAGCTTATTCGAATTCCAATGTTGCCTTGGGTGTCGGGTAATAATACTTCGATAGAACAGATTCGGCAATTGGCGAAAACGAAGCAGGGAAAATATTTTGTACACTGTTATCTGGGGAGAGATAGAGTAAATGTATTTAGAAAAATAGTTCGCGATATGGGTGCCAAAAATACGTCACTTCTAGCTGATAATGCAAGACATATTGATGAACTAAAGCGATTTGAGCGTGGGGCTTATTTTAAGCTAAAGAATCAAATTTATCTGACTCCTTTCCCAACCGACGATGAGTTTTTTGGCTATTTTATAAATGGACAAATAGGAACCGTAGTCTCATTGCTTAACCCTGCCGATAAGGAAGATACGGTTTGGATTGCACGCGAAGAAAAGATCTTGTCTCGCTATGGAGTTCAGTACGTTAATATACCTGTTGTTTCTAAAGATGATAAGGTAAATATTCAGCGGGTAAAGGACAGTCTCGGTAAGCTAAAGAAACCTCTGGTGATACATAAATACTCATCTTCAGATCCTATTTACAATGAGCTTATTTCAATTATAAATAAATAGCAGCCTGCCAATAATTGATAAAAAAAGAACCACAAAACAACAACTTGTTTTGCGGTTCTTTTTCATTTTTTAGCTTCTTCAGCTTTTCTCCTTGCTGCTTTTTCTGCTTTTATTTTATTTGGTTCTACATTATTAGATGAGTTGATTTAGACATTTATTTGAGACTAAATGTAACCGCAAGTAGTGAACAAAAACCTTATTATGAAAGAATTCTATCAGGGATTAAAAAATATTTACACATTTTAATGTAAAACAAAACAAAATGTTGTTTAAATTTGTTTTAAAAGCACAAAATAATCAACCGGGGTAAATTTCTAATTTTCGAATATAATTATAAGGAAACGAACACAATAAATATATTAGTAGTAACCATTAAATTATAATCATTATGAAAAAGTATTGGCTATTCATCGCTGTACTGGGCCTTTTTACAAGCGTATTTGTTTCATGTGCAAAGAAACAGGAAAAAAAAGAAATCGTAATCGCAGTTATTCCAAAGGTTGACAATGCGATTTTCGATCAGGTAAAAGAAAGTGCCATGCAGGCAGCCAAAGAACTTGGCATCACCCTCACTTGGGAAGCCCCCACTTCCATCGATGGCAAAAAACAAAAAGAGCTTATTGAAAACCTGATTCACTACAAAGTAGATGGAATTTTGATTAGTTGCAACGATGCTGAGATGCTGAAAGAACCCATCAACAAAGCTTTAAAAGCCGGGATTAAAGTGGCAACTTTCGACTCGGATGCCCCCAAAAGTGACAGAATCTTCTACATTGGCACCGACAACAGAAAAGCCGGAGAAGTATGTGCTCAAACCATGCTTAAACTTTTTGAAAAGAACAAAAAGACTCCCGGAGATATTATTTTGTTAAGTGGTAGTATGAGTGCTGACAACATGTTGGAACGAATTTCCGGCTTTAGGAGCAACAACAAAAATAACATTGAGATTCTCAATGCTTTTGAAATGCCTGATTATGGCGAAGAACTGCTAATATTTAGTATAAACAAACACCCTAAAGCCAATGGCATTCAACTCATGTGGGGTGTTCCGGTTCTGAATGGAGTTGACAGCATTCCAGCTGTAGCTAAAATGCTAAAAAAAGGTGGTATTGGTGTATTTTTTGATGTTTCAAAACCGCTTTTGAAATACATTAAAAACCATCCAAATTGTGCTACAATGAAGCAGAATTTCCATGCAATGGGTCACGATGGCGTGATAAATCTGTATAACGCGATTACTGGCAAAGACTACAAAATCAGAATATTAAACGACGTCAAAGTCATTGACCAAAGTAATGCTGAAGCCGAATTGAAAAATCTATAAAAAACATAACAAATAGAAAGAAAACCGTTTGGAGCTATTTCAATCGGTTTTCTTTCTATTTTAGAGAAATCAACACATCCTGTTTTCTACTCTCGGGCAATAGAAATCTAAATGATATAATCTCTATTCTCAATAAAAAACGCACTAGTCTTTTCCAATAAAATTCAAATAATTAGACTAACAAGCTTAAAAGTTGATTCGAGATAAATTATTATGTTTTTCATTTTTGAATAATACTTACCGGTCCAATTAGTCCTGATTCCAACAATTTATTTTCCTTCAAACGATATTTGCCATCGGTCCAGATTCCCTTGTATGGTGGTGTGCCTTTATCAGAACCATTTATCGCATTTGCCCAAGTATTTGTGACTTCTATTTCTAGTATGTTTATACCTTTTTTCAATGCTTTGGTAATATCCACTTCGTAAGGAGCTGTCCACGCTGTTCCACAATCAATTCCGTTTACACGAACGGTGGCAAGGTTGCAGATTTTGCCCAACGAAAGATAAACCGGACGAGTATAATCGTCGTACTGCTTCAAAAAGTCAGTTTTAGTAGTAAATGTTGTTTTGTAAATAGCAGTCCCAGAATAATATTTAATCAGTGGATTCACATTCAAACTCCAATCAAACAAATCGGTAGAACTTACCGTCTGATTGTTCTTGGTGAATGTAACATTCCATTTATTGGTTATCAAAATAGAATCTTCCATCAACGCAGCATCTTTATTTTTAGCCTCATTTTTATAACTGAAAACAATAAAAGTAGATTCGTATGACGCCAGTGTGAGATTGATTTTTGTTCTTGTTTTCGCATCGACTCCTCCTATTTTTTTTAGCGTCTCAATTTCTCCAGTAACAGGATTCCATTGAGCAGGTTTATTTCGGGCATTTCTAAAAATAGCATCAAAATTCCGAGTAGTATTCTCCTGATTACTGATAAAATAAATATCACCAATTTCACCGGAGCGGTGTGTCCAGGCAATGTTTCTAGGAACAACAACATCGGGTACAATATTGAGCGAATCTTTTATTGGCAATCGGGGAATGAGTACTCCAGCCCTTTTCAATTCATTCATTTTTGCCAATGTTTCAGTTGAATAATCGTTGCCTTTAGGAAAAATTACAACCTTGTATGCTGTGCTATCACCTAAAAGCATGTTCGAGTTTTGGGCTTTGGCCAAATGTAATAATGCATCTTTATTGAATGAATCATAGGCATAACCGTTGAGCGGATTAATCCAATCTTCGGTTTTCAAGATATTAGCAGAATAGTTGACTCCGGCAGACATTTCACGCATCGGTTGACCGATATTTGCCAAACGGTTTTGTTCTCTTTCCACACGTTCTTTGCCAACAATTCCCGGCAACATGGTCACCAATTTATCCGGTGTAAAAGCACGACGTGGAACTTCTTCACCGGTAAACACGGCAATATCTGTCACAGGATGACCATATTGCAGCAAAGCCTGACAACGTGCCACATAATCGACAAATGCTTTGCTGGGTTTCCACCAAGTTTGGTCGCGCTGAAAATACAGTCCAATGCCATCCAATGTGGTTCCGGGAGCCTTGTCCATATAAGGATTATGCACAAAAACATGAAAGAAAACCTTGTTGATTCCCAATGCAAAATTTCGGTCGAGAACAGGTTTCAGCATAGCCGGATCTTCGTCCCAGTTAGTGCGAAGCTGCGTAAAACTCTCGGATTGAATGATATTTTTGCCGTAAATATGTGCTCCACTAATGGCATCGAGCATATCGTTGGGTTTATCGTGGGTCGGACTTTTCAGCCAAAATTCACCCATGGGTCTATCCACTGTTTTGAAATGCAACATGCCGTCGCTCACCATCGTTGGCGCCACACATTCGGCCGAAGTTTCACAGCCATAAGCTTGGGCATTTTTCTGCATAACCTTGAAAAATACATCGTTTACCAGTTCGGCAATGGTGGTGCGAACATCGCGCAAAACCTGTTCCGATTTGCGGGCACTTTCAATTGGGAAACCGGCCAGCAATGGCAAGTAAGGCATTAAATCATAACCCCGGCGAGCTTGAAACTCTGCTGTAAAATTGCGGCTCCAGTTCTGACTACCACATTCCCAACTGTCGATATGCATAAATTTCAGTACGCGATGAGCCAATGCAGCATCTGTGTTAGTAAAAGCAGCTCCAAACCAATTGTCGAATTGCTTTTGAACGGCCATTTCAGAAAATTTATCGCATTCAACTCCTTTACCCCCTCCAGCTGTAGCATTTGTTAGCCCTGTAGAAGTATGTCCCATGCGCACAATACGCCAATTGCCGCGTGGAAGCTTACATGTCAACTTTCCATATTTAAAATAATTAGTTAAATTTATTATTTTCTTGAGTCGGGTACATTCTTTATCAGCCACGTCCTGAGACGAAGCATCGTCAGCAATGCGCCACACCGCTCCGGATTTGCCTTCCCAACTATTGATTCTAGGTTCAGAACCCAAGCGAATAGCTTTAATTTTCAATGTTGGTTTCCACTTGGCAGCGTCCAGTTCTTCACTTCCGGGCTCAGAACCTTCGGGCGTCCACGAAAGGCGAAAATACTTTGCTTTAGTAGCCGGAATAGAAAAGGTGGTATTGAAACCAGTATTTTGCCACCCTTGACGAGGTGGTACAAGTTGTTTTATGAGGCGAAATTTCACACCATCTTTACTTGCCAATACTGTCAGACGCTGCGATTGAATATTATTGCCGGTTGGCGTAATTTCAATAGATCGAAGTGTAAATGGTTTTTCAAAAGCATATTGGATGTAGCAAGGATTGGCAGCCTTAAAATCTTTATTGGGAATAGAAAATGGGATTGAATCGTCCGGATTATTTGATTTTATTTGAAATTTCGCTTCTGATGAAACGGACTTTAAGAGTGGCAGTGCATAAACAGCAATGTCTTCGTAATAATTCTGAACGGATTCAGGCAAAGAAGGTTGAAGGTTGATTATTTTACCACCTTTTATAATGGTATCGGTGAAAACCACTTTTTGCATGGATTCTGCCGGCTTTATCCACGGACCACCAGCCAGCTCAAAACCGTCGGAAATATGCATTCCCATTTTCAAGTCCAAACTGTCGGCTATCTGAAAACTATAACGTACCATCTCCCACCATTCGGGTGTAAGTTGGTTAACCGGACGCAGATAAGTGGAGCCTTCAACACCACTAATTGGCATTAAATACGCACCACCCAATCCAATTTCATGCATGGCTTTCAGATCAGCTCGAATACCATCCTTCGAAACTGCTCCATGCATCCAGTACCAAAATGTCCAAGGTTTAGCCTCGTCAGGTGGATTTTTAAAATTTTCGTAAAGAGAAGATTGGGAGAAAACTGAAATAGACAAGAAAAGAAAGAAGAGTCCCAAAAAAGAACCCCTAACCCATGAAGGGGAACGGAGGTTACTCTTGTTTGATATGTTTATGAGTTTAGACATCTTTTTTTTGAGAACAAAGATAAGAAATAGTACTAACTTAATTCTCCTTTAGAAGTTGGGGGTAAGTGATTCTGCATTTAAATCGGACACATTATTCTAAATCAAAGTATAAAAAACATTAAATTATCAGAGTAACAGAACTATAATTACGAAACTTTCGTAGATTTGCGAAGCATTCGTAATAAAAACGAAATAAGTATGTTATACAATAAAAGTTGCAAAACAAATAGTCATGGAAAAACTAACGAAACAGGAAGAAGAACTAATGCTGATTATCTTTCAGCAGGGCAAAGGCTTTATCAAAGACTTTATTCAACGTATGGATGAACCGCAACCACCTTATACTACGGTGGCCTCTATCGTAAAAAATCTGGAACGTAAAGGGTATGTAAAAGGCGTACGCTACGGAAATACTTCGGAGTATACGCCAACTATGGACGAAAGCGAATACAAATCGAAATTTATGTCGGGCGTGGTGCAGAACTATTTTGAGAATTCGTACAAAGAGATGGTGAGCTTTTTTGTGGAAAAACAAAAGATCTCGGCCGAAGAATTACAGGAAATCATCAAACTCATCGAACAGAAATGAACGACACACTTATGTATTTTCTCAAAGTGAACATTGCGATAGCTTTGTTTTACCTGTTCTACCGCTTGTTTTTTGCCGGCGACACTTTTTGGAAAACCCGTCGGTATTATTTGCTGTTCAGCGTATTAGTTTCGTTTGCGTATCCCCTTCTTTCCATCGAAAATTGGTTAGAAAAACAGGAATCGGTAAAAACAATAGTTGTAAACTACGCCACTTTGCCGGAGTTTACCGTTAGAGCCGAGCAACATACCAGTTGGTTCACAGTGGAGAATTTTCTACTGACAATTTATGCATTGGGCATTTCTATTTTAATCATCAGAATGCTGATACAACTTGGCTCTATTCTTCGACTAAGAATTAATGGCCGTAAAGAAATTGTGCAAGGTATTTCCATTATTGCACTGGAAAAAGAAATCACTCCATTCTCATTTTTCAATGTTGTATTCATGAATCCGGCTTTGCATAACGAACACGAAACCCGCGAAATATTGGCACACGAACTGACGCATGTTCGACAAGTTCACAGTTTCGATGTATTGGTGAGCGAGCTGCTAACCATCGCTTTTTGGGTCAATCCGGCCACATGGTTATTGAAACAGGAAATTCGTCAGAATCTGGAGTTTTTGGCCGACGACAAAGTGTTGGAATCGGGTTTTGATTCCAAAGCTTATCAGTATCATTTATTACAACTCTCCTATCAAACACCTGAGGTGAAACTTGGGAATAAATTTAATGTAGCACCCTTAAAAAAACGTATTATTATGATGAATCAACAAAAAACCAACAAAGCGGGATTATTGAAATACTCGCTTATCGTTCCACTGGCATTGGCTTTGATACTCTCGAGCAATGCACAAACGGTAGTAAAAAAAATGAAAAAAGTGGTTGTAACCGCTCAGGACACAACTGCTGTAAAAGTCAACACAGTAAAGACTGAGGCTCAAAGACCACCCATTAAAACCAGTGTAAAATTCACAGCACCAGTTATCAAAAAAAATGAAGAAGTAGCAGAAGACAAACCTTATGAAGTGGTTGAAAAAATGCCCCAATATCCGGGTGGTGAATCAGAACTCTTGAGTTATCTTGCCAAAAACATCAGGTATCCGGTTGTGGCGCAAGAATCGGGAACCCAAGGCCTGTTATTGGTTCGTTTTGTCATAAATAGAGACGGTAAAGTAACCAATGCTTCTATTTTGAAAAGCGTGTTGAATGCACCATCCCTGAATAAAGGAGTTGTAGTAACAGGTTATGCGCGTAAAGATTCAACACAAACTAAACCAAACGAACAAGCCAAAATTGCCATTGAAAATGAAGCTTTACGTGTTGTAAATGCAATGCAACAATGGATACCCGGTGAACAAAATGACAAAAAAGTATCGGTATGGTACACCTTGCCGATAAAGTTCAAACTTGAGTAAAATTGGCTGAGACACTACTATCTTTTATACAATTGAATAAGAAGATTTCGTGCCGGAATCAACATTCGGCACGAAATCTCAACTGTACCGTATGAAAAACACTCTTATCGGAATATTACTTTGCTTCTCGCTGATGCTTTCGGCACAAAACAGTGCTATTCAGAACGCCATAAAGAATTACGACTACGAAACGGCTATTAAACTGCTTTCGAAAGAAAAGAAGTCGACAGAACTTGATTTTCTGAGAGCTAAATGTTACAAAAGTCTGGCTCGTTACAACGAAGCCATTGTTTTGCTGGAAGAATTAGTGAAACAGGAAGGAACCGGTCTGTCGGTAATAAATGAGTTGGCCGATTGCTATCAGTTAGTTGGTAACCTGAAAAAAGCAAAGTTTTTTTACTCAATGGCTTTGCAAAATGCACCTGAAAATCGGTTTACTCAACTCAATTATTTGAATATAATTTATAAGCTTCGGGAATGGCGACCTACCATTCAGGTGGCAAACATCATCTTGAAAAAAGACTCTTTACCAATAACATATCCGATACTGGGCGATTGCTTTTCGCAACTTTCAAAAATGGATTCGACTGTTTATTTCTACAAAAGAGCACTCGTTTTTAATCCCGAAGATTACAATACGCTAAGTAAACTTTCGAAAATTTATTTTCAAGCCGAAAATTATTCCGAACTACTAACCTCAACTAACAGTTACCTACTTGCCGACTCAAGTAACCAGGTCATTAATCAGTTTAATGGAATTGGATGTTGTATGACAGGAAATTACGACAAAGCCATTTATCGGCTCAATAAACTTTACGAACAGGGCGACAGCTCTTACCTGACCAATTATTACCTGGGTGCCAGCTATTTTGCAAGTAAGGATAATACCATGGCTTACGAACATTTACTGAATGCTTATCGAAAAGACTCAACAAATCAACATCTCTTTTTGTACCTGGGCAAGTCGGCTATTCTGAGTGGGCATCAGAAAAAAGGAATTGAGATTCTGAACAAAGGACTAACTCAACTCATTCCCAAAGATTCGGTGCTGTTCGATTATTATTATAACATGTCGGTGGGTTACAACAGGATTAATAATCATTCCGACGAAATTAAGTGTTTAAAGCAAGCCTATAGGTACAAACCCGATTATAAATTTGCATTGTACACCATTGCCGAACTATACGACTTTCAACTCAAAAAGCCCGATGAGGCAATGGAGTATTATGCTCAATTTGTAATGGCACGACCAAAAGCAAAAAAGGAAACCACTGACAAAACGCCAACTATATCGTACTACAATGTAGCCGAGAACAGATTAAATGAATTGAAACAGGACTCCGAAAAAAAGTCGAAAAAGTAACGACTTTTTGTGTAAGAAAAACCATCACGATGCAGAAACGAAATTTAATTTTCATTTCTGCTTCGTTTATTTTTCTTAATTTAGAAATTATTGATACATTTGTGCCATTCTTTAAATTAATCAAAAATTCACACCTCTACAATTATGCATCAACAAACGACTGTCGGAAAAACCATCATTCAATCTTTACTTTTTGTAATTTTGGTCTTTGTCTTTGTAAGCTTTGCCAAAGCGCAATCGACAAATTATTCTCCTGTGCCAATTTCTACGGACTCGATTCGGAAAGCCAATCCGAATCTTGATAAACCCGACAAGAATCTTATCTATCAGGTGGTTGAAAAAATGCCTCAATTTCCGGGTGGCGAAAGTGCACTACTAGCATTTATTGGCGCGAACTTACATTATCCGGTTATAGCACAAGAAAACGGTATTCAGGGGACTGTAATTGTGCGTTTCGTTGTGACTAAATTCGGGAATGTCGACAACGTTGAAGTTATCAGGAGTTTAGATCCGGCGTGTGATAAGGAAGCTGCACGTGTCATAGGTTTATTGCCACAATGGATTCCGGGGTCACAACACGGTGCTAATGTTTCAGTCTATTATACATTGCCCATTAAATATAAATTGGAGGGTGACTCAAAAAGTTCCGATAACAAAGGACTTGGACTATTGGATAAAAATAATGGCAAAACTCCATTATACTTTATCGACGGAAAACTGGTTACAGAGGAAGAAATCAAAGCAATAAATCCTACTAACATTAAAGCTGTCAATGTATTAAAAGATGCTTCAGCAACAGCAATTTATGGAACCAGAGGGATGAATGGGGTGGTGCTGATTACTACCAAAAATAAAGCAAACACCCAATCCAATGATTCAGTAAAAAAGAATACGTCTTCAATCACAGACAAAAAAGAGGTTGTCATAGAGCAAATGCCCGAATATCCCGGAGGGGATATGGCACTTCTTCGTTTTATCAGTTCCAATCTAAAATATCCACTAAAAGCGCAAAAGGCACGGATACAAGGAACAGTGATTACGAAATTTGTGATAAATAAGGATGGGAAAGTGGGGAACACAGAAATAACCAAATCATTGAGTCCTGAGTGCGATAAAGAAGCTTTAAGGGTAATAAAAATGATGCCCGAGTGGAAACCCGGTATGCAGAAAGGACAGGCTGTAGTGGTTTGGTATACATTGCCCATTAGATTTAAATTAGACTAACAAGTAAGTATTGTATAAACGAAGCAGAAATGAAATTTAATTTTCATTTCTGCTTCGTTTATTTCGTTAAGCCCTAAAATATTTCTACATTTGTTTCCGCTTAAAGCTATTGATTTATTTTCTAAATATATAATTCAAACTGTATTATGATCCGCATTCAAATTTCTAACATCCATTTTTCAAAAATCATCCCCACACTCGTATTCTCATTGCTATTTTCGGTCACTGCAGCTGCTCAAAGCTCAGTTCCGGTCGTAAATACCGACTCCATTTATTCGATTGCAGAAACAATGCCCCACTTTCCCGGAGGTGAGAATGCTATGCTGAATTACATTTTTCAGAAAACAAAATATCCATCCGAAGCCCAGAAAAACAAACAGGAAGGACGTGTCATTCTTCAGTTTGTAGTCGACAAATCCGGGAAAGTAAAAAATCCAACAGTATTGAGAAGTGTTTCGCCGTCGTTGGACAAAGAAGCCATACGGATTGTAAAATCGTTCCCTGTTTGGACTCCTGGCGACCAAAACGGACAGAAAGTAGCCGTTTATCAAACTATTCCCATTGCTTTTAAATGGGAGCCAGTTGGTAACGATAGCGCCAACTGGAAAGTAACCGAGAAAACACTGGTAGTGATTGATGGAGTAAGCATGCCCAAGAAATTCAACATCAGCATTTTGAATACCAGTAAACTTACATCGGCAGTGGCGGTAAGACCTTTTCCAAAAGAAGAGAAACAAAAACTTATTGAAAAATATGGCCGACAAGCTGCTGACGGAGTGTTGCTTATTACAACCAACAAATACGACATGTATTATACCATGGCCGATTCAACCGGTTGTAAAGAAGATGCCACTACGCCCAAATTTATCGGAGGTAATGAGCAGATGCTAAAATTAATTGCGGATAGCATTCACTATCCATTTTCCGCCAAAGAGCTAAAAATAGAAGGAAAAGTTTTTGTGCGGTTTAGAATTGATAAGACAGGAAAAATTTGTGATACAAAGGTGCTGAAATCGCTCGAATATTTTCTGGACAAAGAAGCAGTTCGGGTTATCAACACACTTCCCGATTGGACTCCCGGAAAACAATGCGATAAAAACGTTGATATTTTTGTGACCATGCCGGTAAACTTTAAAATAACTCCCGACTCTACTGAAAAACCAGTTTGGAATGTAACCGAAAAGACAGTTATTCTGCTCGATGGCGAACGCCTGCCATCCATTTTTGATCTAAACTGGCTAAATTATACCAATCTATCATCCTACAAAGTGCTGGAACCAAACACTCCGGAAATTACAAAAAAACTGGTGTCGAAATACGGAAAAGATGCGGTTAATGGCGTGGTGCTAATTGGGACAAAGGAAATAAAGTAGAATTGTACTGAGGTATTGTAAGAAAATATTTTCCACCCAAGGACTCGAAGTTTGAGTCTTTGTTCTGGAAGTCTACACCCAAGAACAATAGAATATAAATGTAGATTTTTTACGTTTAATTCTAAAAAACACATTGACTTATGAAATGTAAAAGACTTAAACTACGAGTGACTTTTGTACTGATAACGATTTTAGCCTTCTCATCACTAGCGATTGGGCAGCAATCAAACTCCGAGAAAATTGATAAAGATAGTATTTATTGTATGTCTGTTGATAAACATCCTGAGTTTCCGGGAGGTCAATTTGCGCTTTCGACTTTTATGTACAAGAATTTAAAATACCCTCAAAAGGCAATTATTGAAAGGTCTGAAGGTATCGTTAGAGTTGATTTTGTTGTAAATAAAACTGGAGAAATATCAGATTTGAAAGTGACTTCAAAAGGAACGTCTACGGAATTAAACAATGAGGTATTGAGAGTAATGAGGTTATTACCCCATTTTGAACCAGCTGTGAATAAAGGGAAAAAAGTTAGCTATAAAGTGTGGGGCGAAAGCATCAACTTTCAATTAAAGCCCTGTACAAAAAAAGAATTTTACCCAATCATTATAACACCCATCGATTGCGGGTTGCCTACATTTAGCCCAGATGCAAAGGGCGTTTATACATTTGTTGAGAAAATGCCCGAATATCCGGGTGGTTTGAGTGAATTATTTACTTTTATTTCCAATAATCTCCCACATAATCAGGCAGGCGATGACGGTATTCAAGGTTCCGTACTTATAAAATTCACCATATCAAAAACAGGAAAAGTAAAAGATATAGTAGTTCTCAGATCATTAAATCCGACTTGCGACAAAGATGCAGTTCGGGTAATTAAGCTTTTCCCTGATTGGATTCCTGGTGAGCATAATGGTAAAAAGGTCGATGTATATTATACATTACCTGTTAAGTTTAGACTGGAATGAATCACCAATTTCATATCAAATCTTATTTGTATTTTTGTTCTCTCAATAAAACTCTGTGCATATCAGTGTACTTTGTCTCTTAGTGCTAGAAAAACATGCAACAATACCTTTCCATACTTAAACAATACTGGGGCTACGATCAATTTCGAGCATTGCAGGGCGATATTATCCGCAGCATTGCTGCCGGGAAAGACACCCTTGGGCTAATGCCTACCGGTGGTGGAAAGTCGTTGACTTTTCAGGTGCCAACAATGGCTATGGACGGCATCTGCATAGTGGTTACGCCTCTTATTGCATTGATGAAAGATCAGGTAGAAAACCTAAAAAAGCATGGTATTGCGGCGGCAGCTATTTTTTCGGGCATGTCGCACAACGAAATTTTGATGACGCTGGACAATGCTGTTTTTGAAGCCTATAAATTCCTCTACGTATCGCCGGAGCGACTTGCTACTCCCATTTTTCTGGAAAAAATAAAGCAAGCTAAAGTATGTATGATTGCCGTTGACGAGTCGCATTGCATTTCGCAGTGGGGTTACGATTTTCGTCCGTCGTACCTGCGCATTGCCGACATCCGTGAACTATTGCCCGTTGTACCTGTGCTGGCTCTTACAGCTACCGCCACACCTGAGGTGGTGGAAGACATCCAAAAGCAATTGCATTTTCGCGAACCAAACGTTTTCCAAAAAAGCTTCCATCGCTCTAACCTGGCCTATGTGGTGCGCACGGTGGAAAACAAAGATGAAAATTTATTAAAAATTCTGAACTCCGTTCCGGGAACATCGGTGGTGTATGTCCGAAACAGGAAGCGAACCAAAGAAGTATCCGATTTCCTGAACGTAAATGGAATTTCGGCTGAAAATTTTCATGCCGGATTGAAAAACGAAACCAAAGATGCCAAACAAAGTCGTTGGAAACAGGGTGAGACGCGGGTAATTGTGTCGACCAATGCTTTTGGAATGGGCATCGACAAAGCCGAAGTGCGCACGGTGGTACACATGGATTTACCCGATTCGCTGGAAGCTTATTTTCAGGAAGCGGGCCGGGCCGGGCGTGATGAACAAAAAGCCTACGCGGTGTTGCTTTACAACAATGGCGATGCGGTAAAAATGCGCAAACGCGTTTCGGATAACTTTCCCGGCAAAGAAATGGTAGTAAAAGTGTACGAAGCCCTGGCAAATTACTTTCAAATAGGCGTTGGTTCCGGTTTGGACGCTATTTTTGCATTCGACATTGGCGATTTTTGTACGAAATTCAAACTGCCCATTCTTATTACTTACAGCAGCTTAAAATTGTTGCAACAAGCCGGATACATAGAACTGACCGACGAGCAGGACAGTTCGTCGCGACTACTTTTTACTGTGGGTAAAGAAGATTTATATAAATTGAAACACAATGTCGAACAGGAACGGTTGATTCATATTTTGCTCCGGTCGTACACCGGGCTATTTACCGACCTGGCTTCTATAAACGAAGACACCATTGCCAAACGGCTAGACTGGACACGCGACGCTGTTTACGATATGTTGGTGGCATTGTCCAAAGAACGGGTGCTGCACTATATACCCCGCAAAAAAACACCATTCCTGACTTTTGTGCGAGAGCGCGAAGCTACCGAGTGGGTTGTGCTCACCAAAGAAACCTACGACGACAGGCGCGAACGCTATATTTCCCGTGTAAAAAGTGTGTTGGATTATGCTCAGGAGGAAACGAATTGCCGGAATCAGGTACTGCTCACTTATTTTGGCGAAAAAGACACTAAACCTTGTGGGAAATGTGATATTTGCTTGCGCAATAAAGAAACAAAAGTTTCGACCGACGATTTTGAAACCATCCAACAAACTATTCAGCAAGTATTGACAACTGAAGAGTTAACCATAAATTCATTGGTAAAAAAAGTTCCTTTCAAAGAACCAAAAGTATTGCAGGTGATTCGTTTCATGATTGACAATGGACAAATTACGGAAAACGAACAAATGAAATTGAAAATTTCCAAACCCTGAGAATACTTTCAACCATATTGCCGGATAGCTTATTGGAACATCTCGAGAAACAGGGAACATTAAAGCTTTTCGACACTTACCTCCTACTCTTCTTCTACATTTTTCTGTCAAATAACTCCAAAATGTAATCAGAATAAGAACCAAGGCTTCAATTCGGTTCATTTTAAGATACATTTTCTGTATCTTTGAGCTGTTTAATACTGACTTAGAGCAAAGGAAATGAATGAGTTAAATAAATTAGGATACTTTCGTAGAACACTTGGCGATAGGTACGATGGCTGGCGTGTAAAAAATGTGGATGTAGTTTTTGCGGTGATTCCTTACTTTCTGCGAACCCGCATGGATGCACAAAACTTTTTTGAGGAGAAAGTTGATATTGATCACATTGAAGCTTTTATCAAAGAACACAGAGATGATATCCCCGATTTATCGCTAATGCATATTGTGATGGCAGCTCTTGTTCGGCTTATTTCCCAACGTCCGCATCTTAACCGGTTTGTGATTTGGAACAAAATTTTTGCACGGAATCACGTTAGCTTTTCCATTGCCGTTAAACGTTCTTTGTCCGACGAAGGCGAAGAAACATTGATAAAACCGTATTTTATGCCTGCCGATACCTTGCAGGATATTGTTCGAAAAACCCGTCAGGAACAAGAAAATAATCAGAAAGTAGGACAAAAAAACTCATCAGATTCCATTTCTAAAATTTTGGGTATGTTACCCGATTTTTTACTCCGCATAGTGGTTTTCATACTTCTGCACTTAGATAAAGTGGGCTTAATGCCCAAGTTCATTAACAAGGCGAGTCCATGGCATTCTAGTATTTTCCTGACCAATATCGGTTCAATTGGCGTTGAGTCCATTTATCACCATTTATACGAATTTGGCACTTGCAGCATGTTTTGTGCCATGGGAAAAAAGTCGAGACGACACACGCTTGATAAAAATGGTGATTTCAAATCCCGCAAAAGTATTCAACTGAAGTTTGTGCTTGATGAGCGTATCTGCGATGGTTTTTACTACGCTTCGTCCATGCGATTGTTGAATAAAATTCTCGCCAATCCAGCTGTTTTGCTTACCCCACCCGAGCAAGTGAATATTGACGAAGGCGTTGGACGAAAAAGAATAGATTAAGCTCTTTGCCACAAAGTGGCTAAATATGAATAACCCCCGGTAAGCGAAGCGCAACCGGGGGAATAAAGGATATCAACAACCTATCATTTAATTTTCAGTTCGACTAGTCGAACTGAAAATTAAATGATTACAAAGAGTTGAATCCGATTTTATACCTATTTTTTCTCAATACAATTCGGATGTTTCTTTTTCCATGCATACACAAAAATGCCCAGTGCATACAATCCGATATTGAAAATGCCGATGGAAAAAACACCAATAGAGAAAATACCTGCCGAGAAAATACCGATAGAAAAAGTACCTGCTGCAAATACGCCCATGGCATACTCGCCCGACGAAAAATAGTGAAGCTCATGTCCGGCAATGTTTATAATACCTCCATTAACGCTGCTTAGCACAACTCCTGCAACAAACAGAACGATAGCTACAATAAGAATCCAATGTTTTTTCATTTTTCAAAATTTTAGAGTGAATAAATTTGATGGCGCAATGTTTTGAATTGCGATGCAAACTTATTGTAAAGCAGTTGCACTCTAAAACTTTAGGGATATACGGTTGAGTTTTGTGACGAATGGTGGGAATTGATGACTGAATGCAGTGTTCAGGGATGAATTACGGCAGAAATCAGGCCTTGACAACCTGCATTAGACCTTTAGACAGAGCACGGGAAACGGGAATTTCGTCGTCAGTTCCCTCCAATATCAGACGAAGTCCCTGCGAATTACCTTTTACCTGCACAATTTTATTCTTATTGACCAAAAAAGCCCGATGACATTTAATCATGCAATGTACATCTTTCAGTTGGTCTTCAGTTTGTTTGAGCGTATTGCGTAAAACTATTTTCTTTAGTTCATTATTGCTCCGATAAAATGCCTGAATGTAGTTTCCAAAGCTTGTCACGTAGATTAAGTCTGATAATTTTACCTCAAAGATGTCCTTGTTGTTTTCGGAGCTAATGCTAATTATCTCATCATTTAGTTGCGGTTTATCCCATTGGGGCAAGTCATTGTTGCAATCGTTCGCCATTTTCAGATTTTTGGCAAGTAGTCGGTTTTGGTTGATGATGGTTACAAGTACAACCGGAAAAATGCCCACGAGCAACGTAAAAAACTGAAATATAAAAAAAGCCTTGAAGTAGTTTGTGAACCCCAGAAAAGAGGCAGAATATAGGAAATTAAAAACTCCAATGGTGAAGATAATCCATATTTGCCAGAGAATCTGTTTCAAAACAGTCCACGTAGACGTTGTGAAAGTGTTTTTGAAAAGTAGGGGCGTTAAATATAAATCGACGGAAAGCACCATGAACGTAACCAGTCCGTATCCAATTTCGTAAAATGAGCGATATTCGCTCCTGAATGCCGCCAACCCAAAGGGCTGGAAGAAATACATGAAAAGGGAGATGTATAAACTTACCAGAATAGCAGTTCTCCATTGGTTTCCGCTTACCGGGTACGGCTGATTTAAATAGTTATTTTTCAAAAGTCTATTCTAGTTAAATCTCATGCAAAGTTCAATCTATTTAAAATCCCTGAAGATTCAGGTTGTCGCTATCAATCATTGTCACCCATTTGCCCATTTTCTTTTGAATAATACGGAAATGGTGTTGCTCCTCGGGCGAAATCAATGAAATGGCTTCGCCGGGTGATTCGGCACGTCCGGTTCTACCAATGCGATGAATATAATCTTTCGGCGAACGAGGCAATTCATAATTTATAACGTATGGCAGAAACTGAATGTCAATTCCACGCGAAATCAAGTCGGTGGCCACCAGTACACGTATTTCGCCCGATTTGAACTTGCTCAATGCCTCTGTTCTGGCTCCCTGACTTTTCTTGCTGTGAATAGCTGTGGCTTTGATGCCATTTTTGCGTAATTTGTCCGAAATGTTATCCGCTTTATAAACCGACGATGCAAACACCAACACCTGTTTCATATCGTTGGTTTTAATCAAATACCGCAACAGCGGTCCTTTTTTCTCTTCCGAAACAAAATAGCCCAATTGCGAAATTAAATCAATTGAATTTTCTTCCTGATCAATTTTTATAACAACGGGATTCTGAAGTAAAATCTGATTGATTCGCGTTACGTCATCATTCAGCGTAGCCGAAAACAACAGGTTTTGTCGTTTCTTTGGAAGTTGCTTAAAGATAAGACTCATCTCCTCGCGGAAACCCATGTTCAGCATTTTATCGGCCTCGTCGAGCACCAAAGTCTCAATTTCAGACAAATGAACCGCTTTTGATTCTACCAGTTCAAGCAATCTTCCGGGCGTGGCCACCAACACATTTACGCCTTGCAATGCCATCATTTGAGGATTGATAGATACCCCACCAAAAACAGCCAATGTTTTGACCCGATCGGGAAGAACAGCTCCAAAAGTGATGAAAACTTCGCTTACCTGCATGGCTAATTCGCGCGTTGGTACAACTACCAACACATTTACGTGGCGGTTTCTGGTGACGGTTTTGCCTTGCAAATTCATAAGAATCGGCAGTACGTATCCGGCAGTTTTCCCCGAACCAGTTTGAGCAATACCCAACACATCTCTCTTCTTTAGAATGGCCGGAATAGCTTCTTGCTGAATAGGATAAGGTTGTAAATAATTCTGATCAGCAAGGGCTTTCGTTAAAGCCGGAGATAACCCTAAAGAGGTAAAAGACATAAATGTTTGTTGTGTTGCGGAAATTTAATGTTATGTTGTTCGGCCGATTTATTCCTGTTGTTGCTCAGCTTTTTTCTTACTTAAAATGATGTAGATAATGGGCAAAATTCCCAATGTGTTGAAAATGGCGATGCAAATAAACCATGCCAATTCATTGTTACGACCGGCTTTCCACATACCTACCAGTTTCCAAACGGTTTCCCAAATTGCAAAAATAACTATTACGGGAATAAGCCATGCGAAAGTTTGCAAAATTTGCGTTGAGTTTTCCATTGTTTTTTTAATTTAAAATTTGAATAATCAAAACTGTTAATTATGCAAATATACAAAATTATCTCAATGTCAATTAATATCTCCGAATGTTTTTCAACTGTCAATTATCAACTGACAGCTATTAATTACGACATCCTTCCTTTATAGTCTTCGTAACCAAACTCCCGAATCAGTTTAAACTCGTTCTCTGTAGTCCAAATACCAATGCTGGGATGCGAAACTCCGTTAAACATGGTCGTTTTTACCATGGTGTAGTGAATCATATCTTCGAAAACAATACGGTCGCCAATTTTTAAATCCTGATCGAATGACCAGTCACCATAAAAGTCGCCCGATAAACAGCTATTTCCACCCATCCGGTAAGTGGGTTTACCCGGAATGAAATCGGTTGCACCTATGATGGCAGGTTTGTAAGGCATTTCAAGGCAATCGGGCATGTGACATGCAAATGAAACATCGAGCATAGCCGTTTTGATTCCTTTGTTTTCGACCACATCAATTACACTTGAAACCAATACGCCGGTTCTCCATGCAAAAGCACTGCCAGGTTCAAGGATGAGTTGTAAATGCGGATATTTTGCTTTGAAGTTTTTCAAGAGTGAAATAAGATGTTCTGTGTCGTAACCTTCTTTGGTCATCAGGTGTCCACCACCCATATTCAGCCATTTAATTTGAGAGAAGAATTTCCCAAACTTTTCTTCTACCACAGCCAATGTTCTTTCCAAGTCAAACGAAGTTGATTCGCAAAGTGTATGGAAATGCAATCCTTCTACGCCTTCAGGAAGTTTATCGCCCAATAAATCGGCTACCACGCCCAATCGTGAACCGGGAGCACAAGGGTTATACAAATCGGTTTCTACGTCCGAAAATTCCGGATTGATGCGTAAACCGCACGAAATGTTTTCGAATTGAGTTTGCGGATAGAAACGTTCAAACTGCTGTAACGAATTGAACGTGATGTGGCTGCTGCAACGCATGATTTCTGGAAATTCACGATCGGTATAAGCCGGCCCGTAAGTATGTGCTTTGCTGCCCATTTCCTCGTAAGCCAATCGGGCTTCGGCTAAGGAGCTGGCAGTGGAATATGGGATATATTCCCGCACAATGGGAAATGCACTCCACATGGCAAATGCCTTGAAGGCAAGAATGATTTCCACGCCGGCACGTTCTTTTACCGATTTGATTAATGTCAGATTCTTGCGCAATGCTGCTTCGTCGAGGACGTAGCAAGGAGAGGGTATTTTAGAGTAATCCATTGTTTTAATGTGATAATTTGAAAATGTGCTAATGCAGCAATAATTGTTGCAAATATAATGATTTTCAATTTTAAACACGTAGAGACGCACGGCCGTGCGTCTCTACAATGAAAAAACGGATTGGAATTACAATTCCAAATCGATATTGTGCAATTCGTGCCAAGGCAAACCTTGAATGTTCAACTGTTCCATAAATGGATCTGGATTGAATTCTTCCACGTTGTAAACGCCGGCTTTGCGCCATTCACCTTTGAAGAACATCATAGCACCAATCATGGCTGGAACACCGGTAGTGTAACTTACGCCCTGAGCGCCGGTTTCTTTGTATGCTTCTTCGTGACTACAATTGTTGTACACATAATAAGTTACTTCTTTTCCGTCTTTCAAACCTTTAATACGACAGCCGATAGAAGTTTGTCCGGTATAGTTTTCGCCCAGGTCACCCGGATTTGGAAGAACAGCTTTCAGGAATTGGATAGGAACGATTTTTTGTCCGTTATATTCCACTTCGTCGATGCGAGCCATTCCAATATTTTGAATAACACGTAAATGCGTTAGGTATTCTAGTCCAAATGTCATCCAAAAACGAGCACGTTTGATGGTCGGATAGTTTTTTACCAACGACTCCAATTCTTCGTGATAAATTACATACGATTCTTTTGGTCCAATTTCAGGGTAATTCAATGGCATGTGAATTTCGTGTGGTTCTGTTTCAATCCAAGCCCCATTTTCCCAGAATTTTCCACGTTGAGAAACTTCGCGGATATTGATTTCCGGATTAAAGTTAGTTGCAAAAGCCTTACCGTGATCGCCGGCATTACAATCTACGATATCCAAATATTGGATTTCGTCAAAATGATGTTTGGCTGCGTAAGCGGTATAAATGCTGGTTACGCCCGGGTCAAATCCACAACCAAGAATGGCGGTTAATCCTGCTTGCTCAAAGCGTTCTTTATACGCCCATTGCCAGCTATATTCAAAATGAGCTTCGTCTTTTGGTTCGTAATTAGCAGTGTCAAGATAGTTTACACCAGCTTCCAAACAAGCATCCATAATGGTCAAATCCTGATATGGAAGCGCCACATTGATAAGCAATTCAGGTTTATAATCATTGAGTAATGCAACCAATTCAGGCACATTGTCAGCATCAACCTGAGCTGTTTTTATTTCTACGCCAAAACGTTTTTTTACGTCTGCGGCAATAATGTCACATTTAGATTTGGTGCGACTGGCCAACATGATTTCAGTAAACACGTCGGTGTTTTGAGCCACTTTGTTTACCACAACGGTTCCCACGCCTCCAGCGCCGATAATCAATACTTTTCCCATTTTTAGTTGAGTTA
>Ga0302215_10000284_pt1 | contig 37996 bp, 24 predicted proteins | sample II_Fen_N3_1_FD_194580 | JGI IMG/M metagenome (GOLD analysis project Ga0302215, IMG submission 194580) | Peat permafrost microbial communities from Stordalen Mire near Abisko, Sweden - II_Fen_N3_1 | ecosystem: Environmental > Terrestrial > Soil > Wetlands > Permafrost | place: Sweden: Abisko... | reverse complement strand
AGCGGGATTGGTAGCAAAACTGGTGAAGAAATAAAACCTTCCGGATAGAAATTTTGATACTAAGAAATTGCTTTAAAAACACTTTTCAAATATATAACCATCAAACGATGAGAAAACTTTATTTATTCTGACAGCTAACCTGTCTGCGCAGATCATTACAAACTACACGGCTGCCTCCACAAAAGGCGGGTATTTATTTGGATAATGGCGGTTCAGAGAATGTATATGACTTACGTTCATTATTGTTTTTATCGTTTTACCGGTTGAACGAGCGATTCAACCTTGTTTTATAAATTGAAAAAAAATCTTGTATATTTGTAATTTTCAGTATATTTGTCGTCTGAATTATTCGGTCAAGAAAGGAGACTATGCTCTGCTACATAAGTCAATCCGATGAGCTTCAGGGAATATCCCTATATCGCAGTTGTACTTTTCAGCAGGAATAACCTTCAGTAAATTACAATAAAAAAACTACTAAAATGAATAGAAAATTTATCCTTATCTGCACCGTGTTTCTGGGTTTATCGGTTATCAGTTGCAACCATGCCAAACAACAGAAAGCCGGCACTGGTGCCGCAGATACAACCGCAACAACTGAAAAAGCAAGTACTGATCCGAAAGAGCCAAAGAACAGCGCTTCGGTGATTTATGCAAAACAGCAGATACCGGTTTTGTGTTATCACAGGATTTCAAATGAACATAAAGGCGATTACACGGTAAGCCCGGCAACATTCTCGGCGCATATGAAAGTATTGCATGATAGCGGCTACCACTCGATTCAGCCTGCACAGTTGTACGACTACCTGGTTTATAACAAGGAATTGCCTACAAAACCAATCCTGATTACCTTCGATGATTCTCGGGTGGAACATTCGGAAATTGCTGCACCGGTCATGGAGAAAAACGGTTTCAGGGGGGTATTCTTTATCATGACCATCACCTACAACAAGAAAAATTACATGACCAAGGACCAGATTGCACAGCTGGCAAAAGCAGGTCATACGGTTGGGTTGCATAGCTGGGACCACACCATGGTGATTAAATACAAAGATGCGGCTGACTGGCAGAAAGAAGTGGCCGATCCTAAAAAGAAGCTGGAAACAATAGTGGGCAAACCGGTGGAATACTGGGCATATCCAAATGGCGTATACGACCATAAAGGAGCCATGGAGCTGAGCAAGTATTTTAAACTTTCTTTTTCGCTATCAACGAAACGCGATTCAATTGTTCCGTTACAGACTGTCCGCAGAATTATTATTACTGACTGTAAACCGGAACGGTTGCTTAAATCAATCCATGAATCTTTCCGTAAGATTAAAAAAGTATAAGATCGGTTTTTGGTATTGCCATTTGAAATTTAGTTGAGCAGGCCGGACTTATTGTTTTTCCGTTTGATAAATATATGACGGAAATAAGTATCCAACCCAATAAGGATGAAGGTCAGAACAGCAATATAAATACTAAAACTGTATTTTGATAATGATCCGATTGTGAAGTTCATACGTGGCAATGTGAGCGTGAAATCAAGTACCAGGTGGTCCTTGAGCAAATAACCTGCCAGGGAAATAAGTCCCAGGGAGACAGTTGAAATAAGACAGAGTGAAAGAATGTACGCACGTTTTTTCTTTTTCTCTACAACCACATATACCCTGCTCATTAACCGGGCATTGAAGTCATATGAAAGTGCAGGGCTTTCCTGCGACTTCAATGCTTTTAGTATTGCTTTATCCTGTTTCATAGTCATTTAATTGTTCATTAAAACATAGAGTTTCTTTCTTACCCTGAAAAGCCTTACTTTTACATTATCGGTTGTTTGTTCCAGCAGGTCAGCTATTTCAGCTACCGGTTTATTATCCGTATAAAAAAGGGTAATCAGCGTTTTTTCTTCAACAGTCAGTTTATTAATGGCTGCTTCAAGCTTTTGCAGCCTGATTTCATCTTCATCATCCTCGAAAACAGTATCAACAAGTTCATCGGACACTCTTTCCAACATGGCATCATCAATGGCCGGCAGTATAATCCTCCTTTTACGGGTTGCTGAAATTGCCGTATTGTAAGCAATTCGAAACAACCAGGTAGAAAAACTGCACTCCCCCTTAAAAGTATCCAGTTTACGGAATGCCTTCAGAAAAGTATCCTGTGTAAGTTCTTCTGCATCTTCTTTCAAAGGGATAATCCTTGCTATCAGGGAATGAATGGATCGACTGTAACGCTCCGGAAAGTAGGAAAACAAGTTTGTTTCTCCATCCAGTATACGCTTTATGTAGATGATTTCATCCTGATTTTCCATATTAATAGTATAGACGCAAACAATTCGTTTAGGTTACAGGAAAAAATTAGAATAAAAAAATACAACGTGCGTGTAACCATTTTTACCAATATGCGTCAAACTGTGCAAAGAACGAAATTATTTATTTAAAAACAAAAAATTATGATGGACTTTATTAGCATTCCACTGGTTGTAGGAATTATAACCCTTGGTATTTTCAGATTGTTCGACTTGTTCGTACGTAAAAAAGAACGGTTGGCAATTATTGATAAAATTAGCGACAAATTTGATGCATCCATGATTGAAAACAAGTTTTCGTTTCCAATCACAACCACAGGAAACAGCATCTTTAGTACGTTGAAGATTGCCTGCCTGTTGCTTGGCATAGGACTGGGATTGTTAGTCGGATATTTTATCTGCCTGAACACCATAGCCGGGTACAACATTATGGAACTACGGAATAATGCAAATGAAATTTCAGGCGTTGTTTATGGAGCTTCGGTATTATTATTCGGAGGACTGGGTTTACTGGTTGCATTTGTCATTGAAATGAATTATGTGAAGAATAAAAAAGTGTGAGTTGAACAAACTCGCTTATAAATACCAATGGGGTGGCATTATGCCACCCCATTGGTAATATTTATCAGTAAATCTTATTTCACCTGTATTGCCACACTGCTTTTCACATCAGATGATGAAGCTGCATTGCGCAGGATAAATTCTCCGGGCTCAACAGTCCATTGCATGGTTCTGTCGTTATAGAATGCCAGGTCTTTTACCTTTACTTCCAGTTCAATAGTTTGTATTTCACCGGCTTTCAGGAATACTTTCTTAAATGCTTTCAGCTCCTTTACAGGGCGTAACACCGATGCTTTTGTTTGGGAGGCATATACCTGCACGGCTTCAGCACCATCAACTTTCCCTGTATTTTTCAATGTAAACGATACTTTAATGGTTTCGTCCTGATTGTATAAATTCCTGGCCGTACTGATTTTCCCATATTCAAAAGTGGTATACGACAATCCATACCCGAAAGGGAACTGCGGAGTGATTTTCTTTGTATCAAACCAACGGTACCCTACCAGAATATCTTCCTTGTAATACTCGTTAATGCTGTCGCCGGGGTACGAGATTCTCCCAAACGAATGGGCTGCATTATCTTCCAGCTTCTTAGGAAAAGAAAAAGGCAGTTTACCTGAAGGATTTACGGCTCCTGTTATAACATTGGCCAGTGCATTTCCATTTTCCGAACCCAGGTACCAGTTTTCAATAATAGCCGGTACATCTTTTACCCAGGGCATAGCAACCGCGTTGCCACTTACCAGCACAATACCCATCTTTTTATTTACTTTCAGCAAGGCCGAAATAAGTTTATCCTGGCCAAAAGGCAAGGCATAGGATACACGGTCAGCCCCTTCACTATCCTGCAAGTGGTTTTTATTCAATCCGCCGACAAACAGGACAATATCTGCATTTTTAGCTGCCTCTAGAGCTGAGGAGAATAATGAATCGGCATTTAGAGTTGATGGCATTTCAGCATCATAAGCAGCAGGACCGGAAGCATAACCCATGGCATATACAATATTTTCATTTCCGTATTTTGCTCTCAACCCATCGAGTATTGAAACTTCATACTGTACTTTCAATGAAGACGAACCCCCGCCAAAGGTTACACTGCGGGTTGCATTCTCGCCGATAACAACAACCTTCTTATATTTACCAACCGGAATCGGAAAGAACTGGTTATCGTTTTTAAGCAATACAATCCCTTCCTGGGCTATCCTACGGGCTGTCTCACTATGATCAGGACACACAAAGCGACCGTAAGGACGATTTGGCATCATATTGGTACGAAAAATAAGGCGCAAGATCCGACGAACCTTGTCATTCACCACCGAAACAGGTATATCCCCTTTTTTCAGCAAATCAAGGAATGGCTTAGCCAGGTAATAATCGTTATAGGCAAAGTTTGCACCGGATGACATGCCGTTTGTATAACTCCCCATTTCTATGTCCAACCCATTCAGGGCAGCCTCTTTGGTGTCGTGTGCACCTCCCCAATCAGTTACAACAATACCGTCAAACTTCCAGTCCTGTTTTAATATCCGGTTCAACAGAAGGTCATTTTCACAACAGTGCTGTCCGCGAAGTTTGTTGTACGAACCCATGATCGACCATACTTTTCCTTCTTCCACAGCAGATTTGAATGCCGGCAGATAAATTTCATGCAATGCCCGGTCGCTCAGGTTCACGTTGATATGTCCCCGCCATAGTTCCTGATTGTTGAGCGCAAAATGTTTTACACATGCCGCTACTCCGTTTTGTTGTACCCCCTGGATATAAGGAACCACCATTTTTGAAGCCAAAAATGGATCTTCACCCATATATTCGAAGTTACGTCCATTCAAAGGTGTACGGTAAATATTCACTCCCGGCCCCAGAAGAATATCTTTTTTGCGATAACGTGCTTCTTCACCGATAGCCACACCATAATCATGTGCCAGTGACGGATTAAAAGTAGCCGCCAGACAGGTCAGTGCCGGAAAAGCAGTGCTAAAATCGTTTGTCCAGCCTGCCGGACCCCATGAATCCCATGAGATTTCTTCCCGTACACCATGAGGTCCATCACTCATCCATATCTCAGGAATACCCAGACGGGGAACACCCGTAGAACTGAATTTGGATTGTGCATGGCACATTGCCACTTTTTCTTCGAGGGTCATGCGCGATAAAGCATCTTCTACACGCAGCTCCAGAGGTTGTGAATTATCCAGATAAACCGGTTTCTGAGACTGTGCATGGACATGAAGTCCTGTTCCTACAATAATACAGAGCAGGGCTGTTTTTAATTTTGTCATTTTGTAAGGTATAATTTTTAGCTTTAAAAATACAGGTATTTATTGGAGAGATTTTAAATTGGTTATTGCTTCAGGTACGTATTGATGTATTAGTTCAACTTTTTTACAGTTAGCCATTTCACCACATTCACCACAAGTTTGAAAACCTTTCTCTTGTACACAATTCCGGAACTCAAATTCAAAACAATGGGCAAAATGAACACCTTCCGGGCGACATCCGACACAATTGATCATTTCAGCTGTGATGGTAGAATTAAACTGAGCAGACCATGTTTCGGCTGTTTTAGCACGTAAATCATTATCATTGGTACTGGTTGCGATTCTTGCATCGCAAGTGGCACAGTCCAGGCCACAACATGAAATTAGCTTTTCCATTTTTGTTTCTGTCTAAGGGTGATAACTCATACTAAATATACTAATCTGTAACAATCGAAGGATAAGTAAGCATTATTTTTTTATTAGCTGTTAAAGTCAGAACTATTTTCCCGTTTTCAATTTTAAGGTTATTCAATTTTGCTTGTTTGAGTTTGTTTACATCCCAATTAGCAGGTACTTTGAGTATAAAAGTGTTTGGAACTGTGGCTTGAATTGTTACACTTTCCAAAACACCATCTTTCCATACAGCAGAAACCTCACCTCCACCACGTACTTTTAATCCTTCAACATGCCCGGATTTCCATGCATCAGGCAAAGCAGGGAGCATCTCAATATAACCGGCATGGCTTTGTACCAGCATTTCAGCTACAGCTGCCGCACCGCCAAAGTTACCATCGATCTGGAAAGGCGGGTGTGCGTCAAAGAGGTTCGGATATGTACCTCCCCCATGCTTTGTGCTGTTCGGTAATCCATCTGGATCGACGTATTTCAATAATTCACGGATCATTTTATAGGCATGATTTCCATCACCCAGTCGTGCCCATAGATTGATACGCCAACCTTTTGACCACCCTGTAGTCTCATCCCCTTTTATTTCAAGACTTTTACGACACGCATCAGCCAGAGCAGGCGTTAATGCCGGTGTAATCTGGTTTCCCGGAAATAAACCAAAGAGATGGGACTGATGGCGATGCTGCGGATCTTCATCTTCCCAATCGTAATACCATTCCTGCAGGTTACCTTTCCTGCCAATCCTGTAAGGATGCAACCGTTCAAGTGCACTTTGGAGTTTCTGCCTGAATTCAGCATCTGTATCCAGGATCTTCGATGCCTCAACCGCCTGGGTTAAACAGGCACGGATCATGGCCAGATCGGCAGTACCACCATAGAAGGTAGCACCATGATAACCATTAGAAGTAATATATTTATTTTCAGGGGATGTGGAAGGCGAAGTAATAAGCTCGCCTTCTTTATCTTCCACCAGCCATTCAAGACAGAACTGCGCTGCACCCTGCATAATATCATAGGCTTTGTTCCTGAGGAAATCTTTATCCTGTGTAAACAGATAATGTTCCCACAAATGTGTACTTAACCAGGCGCCTCCCATATTCCAACATGCCCACATGGGATCCCCATTGCCAAAATCCCCGACAGGGTTGCTCATTGCCCATATATCGGAGTTATGACACACAACCCAGCCATTTACACCATAAAAGGTTTTCGCAGTAATTTTGCCTGTTTCTGAAAGGTTTTTGATAAAGCCCAGCAAAGGGGTATGCATCTCAGAGAGGTTTGTATTCTCGGCAAGCCAGTAATTCTCTTCCGTATTTATGTTTGTGGTATAATTGCTGCTCCAGGGTGGACGGAGATACGGATTCCAAATTCCCTGCAGATTGGCAGGAACACCAGGTGTCCTGGAACTGCTGATCAGTAAATACCGTCCATACTGGAAATAAAGTACTTCCAGGTTCTTATCTTCTTTCCCTTTTGCATAACGCATCAACCGTTCGTTGGTAGGTAAATCGGGTGCTGATGTTATTCCTAAATTTAAGCTTACACGACTGAAAAACTGTTTGTAGTCTTTCAAATGATTACTTTCCAGCACATCAAACGTTTTAGGAAATGCATTTCTAAGTTGGCTGGAAGCTATTTGCACATTGTCAAGCCCATTGGTAAAAGGATTTTTATCGAATCCGTTGAAACTGGTTGCCACTGCCACATAAACAACAGCTTCCGTAGCATTTCGTAATACTAACGTGCTATCTGTTGCAGTAACCTTACCATCCGAATTCTTTATTCTCACCATGGAAGAAAAACGTGTGCCTTTATTTTCATCAAATGCCACGGCATTATCTGTCTTTCCAAGATAACTAGGCTTGGCTTGTAGTGGTGCCGAACCATTTGCCGATAAAGTATTGTCAGTAATAGCAATTTTATGCTTCAACAAACTTTCAAAGGTAACATCAAAATTCAATTTCCCTTTCTCACTGCTGGTAAGTTTTATAGCCATCACCTTATCGGGATAGGAAACAAAATATTCACGGGTAAATTTCACACCATCTATTTCATATTCAACCCGTGACAATGCTTTAGAAATGTCCAGCTGGCGGTAATACTTCTGCGGGGTACCGGTATTTTTAAAATTCAGATATAGGGTGCCAAGAGGTGCATACGATTCGGAGAATTTCCCCTGCAGCTTCTTATTCAGTTTATCAGCCAGTTGATAATCTTCATTTTTCAGGGCTTCACGGATTGCCGGAAGATTCTTATAAGCCTCCGGATTCATATTGGCATTTACCGGTTCACCCGACCAAAGAGTGGCATCGTTCAAAAATATCTTATCGGAATTGACTCCCCCAAAAACAGAGGCTCCCATTCTGCCATTCCCCAATACTAAACTTTCTTCAAAATAAGTAGCAGGCTGATTGTACCATAAAATATGGTCCGACTGGGCATATGTGCCGCTTACATGCATAAACATAAGGGCAATGACAAGGAAGCTGATTTTTTTCATGTATAAATCTGTTTTTGTTTATTCTTTTAAACTGGTGACTCTTGGTGACTGCATTTTTCTATCACCCGGCAAAATTAACGAATTTGCCGGAATATCCAAAACATACAGTTTCGAAGTGTAATATCCTGCCACCCAGTATCAATCTCGCCAATGTATAGAGACACTTTCGGAATAAATCAGAGTAATCACTTATTAGCTTTTATTTATTTTAGATACTTAATGATATTTGTTAATCTATAAAAACTTTATTTATAGTGTCCTTCCAATTATTAATTGTTAATTACTTACTGTTTTACGAGGTTCACAAAATAAACATCATTTTCACGCAGTTCAAGGGCCTTACTAAATACTCCATTCCCCTTAACTTGTATAGATTGACTGGAAAGCGGCGAACCGTCATTTTGTTTCTTAATTTGAGCAACCTGTTGCTTTGTGAGATCATGAGGCTTATTCATGGCCAGGTAAGTTGAATAGGCATCATTTGTATGATAACCCACTTTATAGACTTCAAGCGTATATGTGCCTTGAGGGATACCTGAAATGTTTATGGTTACTTTGCCTTTTGGTTTTGCAGGTAAATCACGGATATAATAGACCTGATTGTTTACGGAATCTCCCGGATGGGTATTGGTGAAATCCCATAAAAGCACTTCGACATTGCCTGTTGCATTTTTACACACCCATGAACTTGTATCGGTATTCTTTAGTTCGCTACTACCCAGTTTATTCATAAACTGATAGGAATAAAAGGCAGGCTTGTTAATGCCCTGGGTATTTAACAGCCCAAAACCACCATGAAAAGGGGTAAAACGCGGACCTGATTCTTCAAATATATCGGTAAATACCCAGTAGGACATTGAATTGGCTGAACTGCCAACCTGTTTGATCTTTTCAAGGATATAAGCCGCCTGATGATAGCTGTCGTGAATTGGATCGGAAGGAGTGTATGATGAACTCCATTCGGTATAATGAAGTTGCAGGTCAGGCATAGCTGAACCTGCTATTTGCTTGCGGGAATTCAAAACATCACCGCTTACTGACATTGGATCTTTGCTCAATACAGTACCTGAATTTCCATATTCATCCAGGTAACCCTGTTTTACCCCATACGAATGAGTGCTGATAAAATCAAGCGGAACATTGTTCTTACTGCAAAAAGCAATCATTTCAGGCACCCAGGCAGCTCCAGCGGTAGCAGGGCCCCCAACACGGTACTCTTTGTTTACACTTTTGATGGCATTTGCCGAATACTGATACAATTTGAAGTATTCTGCCTGTGTACCGGACCAAAAGCCGGGAGACAAGTTAGGTTCGTTCCACACCTCGAAATACCAGGTTTTTACTTCACTTGCCCCGTAACGTTCGGTGAAATGAAGGGTTAACTGTCGAATCAGCTCTCCCCATTTAGCATAATCCTTTGGAGGCGTTACATTTCCCCGCCACCAGAATATAGTCTGTGAGCCACTGGCCAGTGCCGATGGCATAAATCCCAATTCAACAAAAGGCTTTATTCCGATGCTTTGAAGAAAATCAAACAACTTGTCAATATACTGGAAACTGTATTCAGGTTTGCCATCTTTATCTTCGCGGTAAACACCCATATCATCAGTCAACAGGCCATGCATGCGGATATACTTAAAATCGCATTCTTTCTTCACATACGCCAGTTGTTGTTGCCAGTCAGCCCGTAACCCTTCGTTAGCCCTGCCTGCTCCGATGCATTCCTTAAACATGGTGTTGAGAGGTCCTTTAACTTCATTGTAGTCCACACTGATTATACGTTCCTGTAATGCAGGGTTCTTGTCAGAATTACTTTGCGCCAATAAACTCCCTATAAACAGGCTCCCAAGAATGGAAAATAAATGTTTTGTTTTCATTTTCTTTATTTTGATTATATTCTTCATTTTAAATTTCAATTTTTATAAATCGTTTTAGATTGTCAGTTATTTCATTAGGTCGATATAGAACTTTCTACATATATTCTTCTTATTCATATAAGTGCGACTTCCATACTAATTTTGCTTTAGGTTCAAACACTTTTCTATAGAGCAAAATTAGTTTGTAATCACATCCACTTCAGCATATCCTGTATTATTGTTCCCTTCTGTATTCTTCAAAGCTCTTAATTTGATATAGCGGGCTTTTTCGGGGACAAACTTTTTAATCTGCCACAGAGGGTTGTTTTTTATATTGGAAAATTCCCCTTCGCTTGCCAGTTTCCATTCTTTGTTGTCAGTAGAAACATAGAACTGGTAATTGGTTATGATGCCGGAGCTCCATTTACTCTGATCTGGAAGGTATTTGAAACCACTTAGATTATATTCATTCCCTAAATCGATAATTAAATCGACTGGCATTTTTTTGTCAGCAACCTGATGCCATACAGTCGATGAGTTTCCATCTAAAATGGTGTAAGCCTTTTCATCGTCAGTACCCATTACCTTCCAGTCTTTTCTGCAAATGTCGAATTTCTCATGACGTACCGGACTATTTTTACCTGAACCCGGGTCATAAGCAATAGCCTTTACTTCTACTTTCCCATTTGTTTGAACAGGACTGGTATATTTTTTTGAATTCAGGGTTGGCTCACTACCATCTAATGTATAGTAGAAAAAAGGTCCAATGTCATCAGTGGAGATACTTATTTCACCGGATTGGTTTCTGTCTATTGAGGGAAGGTTCAGGAATACAGGTGCATTATAAATCCCTATATTGGAAATGACTGGGCTACTTTTAGAATCAATGATGTTGAAACGTACCTTGGTTGCTTTTATACCGGGGAAACGAAGGATACGTTTATACCCAATAGTCGTTGCTTTTGCTACTTCCGTCCAATTCCCATCGACAAGGGCTTCCAGGGTGAAGGCTTTTACGCGTTGTCCTAAACGGATATATTCCTGAACCAGAAAACGGTTGAACAAGGTTGGTTTTCCTAAATCTATTATCAATGAAGCTTTAGTTACATTGTCATCAGTGGCCCAATACGTATCTTTATTATTATCTATTGCCATATTAGCCCCAAATTCTTTTTCTTTTCCGCGAACATTTGAAGCTTCTGCTTTCATTTTTTCTGCCAGATTTATTGAAAATGATTCCTTCACCGCTTTGGCAAATTCAAGAGCTGCTTTTTCGTCGTTCGAATGGATAAGCCCATTTGGCATAATCGGAAAGTTGAGCAACATAGACCCATTACGTCCAATGGAGTTATAGTAAAGATCCATCAATTGAGGAACTGTTTTTACTTTATTATCTTCACCCGGATGATAGAACCACTCAGGTCTGATGGAAGTATTTACCTCAGCAGGCACCCATGCATTCCCGTTTTCCAGGCCGAAATGCAGCATATTCCAGGTTACTTCTCCAGTGGCATTTAATAAACTCCAGTTTGTTTCACCAACAAGACCTTCTTCGGTTCCAACCCAACGTAGATCGCCCCTTTCACCCCCATCGTTCCAAATGACGATATTGGGCTGTAACTTGCGGATCAGTGCGTATGTATTCTTCCAGTCATAATAAGTTGTACGATCAATTTTGCGGGTTTCATTGGCCCCGCCATAATATCCGTCACCCCCGTTGGCTCCGTCAAACCACACTTCAAAAATTGGTCCGTAATTAGTAAGGAGTTCGGTGAGTTGATTTCGAAAGTAAGTAATATATTCAGGTTTTCCGTAATCAGGGCTGTTTCTGTCCCAAGGAGACAAATATATTCCCATTTTCAGACCGTATTCTTTGCAGGCATCAGCCATTTCGCGAACCATATCCCCTTTCCCGTTTTTCCATGGAGCATTTTTCACAGAATACTCCGTATATTTAGAAGGCCAAAGGCAAAAACCGCAATGGTGCTTTGCAGTGATAATAATTCCTTTCATACCTGCTTCTTTACAGATACGTGCCCACTGGCGGCAATCTGATTCTTTAGGATTGAATAGTTTGATATCCTCATTCCCAAATCCCCAGGACTGATCCGTGTAAGTATTTAGCGAAAAATGAACAAAAGCATAAGACTCCATTTCCTGCCATCTCATCTGATTTTCAGTAGGAACAGGACCAAAAGGGACAGGGGCTTTTACCTGAGCATTACTAAAGCCAAAAGAACTCACGGAAAGAATGAATCCGCAAAAAATTTTCTTAAACATACTCTTTTATATTATTATTTATTTCATATTCACTGTAACTGAAAAGCTCATTCAGTCTTAATCAAAACAATATCCCCTTCTAGTGTTTTGGAAGATGCCTTCAATTTAATCACTCCAGCTTGTTTGTTGGTTTGAACAAGAATCAGACAATATCCGTTAAAAGCCATACGTTGACTGGCTTTATCAGGTTCATGACTGCTTGGATTTCCGTTTCCTGTGCCAATTATTCGACCCGGCCCTTCAAGTGAAAATATCACCAGATTATTAGCTGTTGGCACTACCCTGCCTTTTGCATCTTTTATTGCAACTTTTATAACGGCTACATCACAACCATCTGCTTTAAGAGTATTGCAATTGCTATTCAATACTACTTGCGCTGGATCTGTCGTAGTTTCCACAACGTCTTTGGTAACCAATTGTCCACTTTTGTATCCTTGAGCTTCAAGAATCCCAGGTTTATATACAAGATTCCAAATCAATTTTGAATATGGAATTGCTTTTTGCTTTCCTAAGCTTTTACCCTTGAGGAACAACTCAACCTCATCACAGTTAGTGTAGCAATGCACTTTGATGCTATCACCTTCTTTACCGGGCCAGTTCCAATGCGGGAAAATATGCACCATCGGTTCGTTTTTCCATGCTGCTTTGTACGCATAATATCCGTCTTTGGGGAAACCACAAATATCCATAAATCCGAAATGAGATGTGACACATGGCCATCGGTATGGAGTAGGCTCTCCACGGTAATCAAAACCTGTCCAAACAAACATACCTCCAAGGTAGGGATAATTGACGATGTCAGCCCAGTCTTCACCCGGTAGTGGTCCCCAGTCTGGCTGCCATTTCCCGAGGTTTGATACATAGCCTTTTCCCCAATCGTTCTCGTATTCCCCACGTGTTGAGATGAAACTTGTGTTTTCGGTACAAAACTGGATTCGTTGAGGATATTTTTCATGGTCTTTCACATACGCCATTCCCTTATCTCCGTAGTTATATCCCACCACATCCAGTGCATCACTATACCCGCCTTCGTTCCTGCTATGGTTCATCGCGGCAGTCACAGGGCGGGTAGGGTCTATTCTGTGGGTGGTTTCAACCATGGTTTTAAGTATCCTTGTTCCGGTTACTGTACCTTGAATCCATTCTTCATTTTCCATACTCCACATAAAAATAGAAGGATGGTTCCGATCCCTGTACAACATGCTTGTCAAATCCTTAATTCCTTCTTCTGTGCTTGATAACATCCGGTTTTCATCCAGTACTAATAACCCTAACTTGTCACACATATCAAGCAGCTCGGGTGTGGGAGGATGATGGGAACAACGATAGGCATTGCTACCCATCTCTTTAAGCAGCTTTAATTTGTATTCGTTTATTTTATCAGGAAGAGCAACTCCAATTCCCGCAAAGTCCTGATGGTTGCAAGTTCCTTTCACCGGATAAAGTTTGCCGTTAAGAAAGAATCCATTGCGATTGAACTCAATGGTCCTAACACCAAAAGTGGTTTCAAAAGTATCAATTATATTACCATTTTCAATAACTTCGGTCAGGACTTTATAAATATTGGGTGTTTCAGGTGACCATAGCAAAGGTTTTTGAATGGCTTCTTTCTGTGAAATCTGTATTTCACGAAATGGTTCAATCAACTGTGTAGAAGTTTTTGCGTCCATTAAAACACCTTTATTGTCTACCACTTTTGAAAAAAGCGTAAAAGTTTTAGTCACCAGGTATTCGTTTTTCAGGGTGGTTTTTATATCAACAATAGCTTCTTTGGTTGAGACCGAAACTATTGTAACAAATGTTCCAAAACGATCAACATGGAGTCTATCAGTTTTAGTTAGCCATACATGCCTGTAAATCCCACATCCTTCATACCACCAACCTTCGTTTTCGGTAGCATCAACCTTTACAAGAATAACATTTTTGCCTTCTTTACCATAACGTAAAACATCAGTCAAATCATAATTTGAAGGTGTATAGCCACTTTGATGGTTACCTATAAGCTGACCATTTACCCAAACAGTACTATTTCTGAAAATTCCGTCAAATTCAATGGATATTTTTTTCCCTTTGTCTGTTACCGGCATTTCAAATTCTTTTCTGTAAAACCCAATACCCCCTGGTAAATATCCGCTGACTGCAGGTGAACTACCGATTGAATTATCATTAACAAAAGATCCTTCTATACACCAATCGTGCGGAAGGCTTACCTCCTTCCAGTCTTCGGGTTTTAGAACAGCAGCTTTATCGACATCCGTATAAGCAATCACGATTTCTTTATTGGTTTCGACCTTCACATTGACATCGGTTAATCCTCCATAACCGCCAGCTTTAACCGCACGCTTTATTGCAATGTCACCTTTATGAAACCGCCAATTATTATCAAAATTTTCTCTGGTTCTTTTAGATAGAGCTGGCCTTTGAATATTCTGAGCTTTCCCATCAACATATATGAACAATAGAGAAAATAACAATATCAATGTTATCGTCCTTTTAAATTTGTAATCCATATGTTATTAATTTCATGCCATTTATGAAGACAACCATGTCGTTATTTTGCGTTTCTTATCAGCATAGGCGTCTATTATATTACCTTTTTTCAATAAATTCCGGTTCATAAGGTTTGATTGTAAAATTACCGTTGTAATCTTTATCAAAAAGAACGCTCCTTGATCTTCCTTTCATTTTAATCTCTTTTGATTCACTACTTACATTAAGATATAAGAAATGATTCTTATCAATCTCTCTGGCCATTATACCTGCCGGTACTTCGGGACCTTTATTCAGGGATAATTCAACAATCAACTCATCAAGTAAGGGATCAAGTATCTCTCCTTTTGCAGGAAGACCAATATAAATTGCTTTTCCTTTGCCATATTTATTTGAAGTAATTATTGGGTAATCCTTGTCTAAACTGGTTATACTTCCAAGAATTTCAGCTCCTTTGGATTCAAGGACGTCAAACCGGGATGATTCTGATGAAATCGCCTTTCCTTTATACGTAAGTTCAATTTTATTGCCTTTTAATGATCTTCTGGATAGTTCGTTTAGCGCTTCTATTTCTTCAAAACCTGCAACCCTTATTCCGAATACATCGCTTAAACGGCCCGGGTGAGTTGATGCAAAGACTTTTCCGGTTTCATCAACAACAGCTGAATTGCTCGTCATAATAGCCGTTCCGCCGTTTCTGACAAAATTACGTATTTTTGAGGCAGTTAATTCATCCATGACAGTTACACCTGGTACAATCAATAGTTTGTATTTCATCGGACTTTTGCTGATTTCCACCACCCGGGCATCCATATTACGGTAGTAGAATAAATTGAAACATGCCTGTAGTTGGTTTTCGTGTTGTTCAGGAAAAGAACTTCCGGCTATCTGGCTTGGAAAAGAAAAGGCCAAACCAACTTCTGACTGAACGTTGTAAGGAAAATATTTCCCTATTTTATTAAATTCCGTTGCTATTTTTTTATATTCATCATATTTACGGTTTGGTATTCCGTCCCAATCAAGCATTCCCTCCAGATACTGTTCTTCTCCGGAGTGCATACTTTGCCATGTCCATCCACAAACCATTTGGTTGCCATACATCAATGTAGCGTAAGCCGACTTGCGGATAGAATTTGGCACAGCTGTCATGGTTGTAAATTCGCTGCACCAAAAAGGATTTGTGCTTTCAAATTGAATACGTGAAATTCCAAACAAGGAATTCATTAAACCCCAATTGGTCGTTAAAGAATTTCCCGGATAAAAGCCGCAGCCCTCTCGTGTCATTTTGCCTGAATAAGCAATTTGTGAATAATCAAAATATTTTAATGGACTATAATACCAGGCATTTGTATTTACCAAAGCGTTCGGGGCATTTGTGTTTACCTTATCAATTATTTTAAGAAGGAACTGATTGACTTCATCAGAAACAAAGCGTCTGAAATCGAGCATCCTCTCCGGTACATCATTGGTGTAAGCTGCAACAGGGAGTCCTATTTCTTCAAATTGATTAAACCTTCTTGACCAGCGTTGGGTAGCCCATGCTTTGTTTAAATTATCAAGGTTGATATATTTATTCTTCAACCAAACAATGAATCGTTGTTTTACAGTTTCTGAATAAGAAATAGGACCGTCACCGGACTCGTTATCTACACCGAAAGCTATCAAAGCTTTGTGCTTTGCATACCGTTTTGTAATGGCATCAGCATACCGCAGAGCATATTGTTGATACATTGGGTCACCAACATCTTCCATATAACGATGGTTCGGATACTGTACATCTCCATTTTTATCCACAATGTCAATTGATGGATATTTATGGTGTAACCACATGGGTGCAGGCCGTACCGCAATATCCAGAATTACTTTAATTCCGGCATCGTTCATCATATCCATTACCTTATCAAACCATTCAAAGTCAAATTGTCCTTCCGAAGGTTCATAACTGTCCCAGGCCAAATGCCCCATACGGACAGAATTAAGTCCGGCAGCCTTCATTAACTGAATGTCGCTTTTTATTTTCTCAAGATTTTTATCATCATGGGGATGATAATTGGCCCCAACATATAATCCCTGAGCTTCCGATACGGAGCATAAAAAGAGAGGTAATGCAATGAATAACAAAATTTTAATTTTACTCGTTTTCATATTTTTGTCAAACTTCATGTTAAAATGATTATCAGCAAAGAACTCCTGATCATTAAGTGACAAAAGGTGGAGTTAATCCTCTGATTATTCATTTTTAAATTTATAGATTACAGATTTAAAAGATATTTTCCCATTTTTAATATTCAATAATGTATCCTGATTTTAAAATATCAGGCATTCTTAACAGGTAGCTATTATATAAATGAAATAATTGTTCTTTTAGCATGATCATGTGAATTACTTTTCAGTAATTCCTTTCCACTTATCGGTTCTGAAAGGAATCATTGGAAATCCTTTTGCATTGACCGTATTGCAATCGGGATTATTACTCCAGGCGTATCTTACAGCTAACGGGTTGATCACTTTATCAGAAGTCACTATTATTTCGTTATTTTGTATCTGTGCCTTTGCATTATAAAACTTCTTATCTGCTCCTGCAATAGTGAACTCCTGTGGTGTGAGGTTATTGGTGGTTTTAAGTCCCGTGCCTGTTTTCGAAAAACGTATCCGGATAGAATTGCCTTCAATACGATAGCTGCTTAATATTGGACCTGAAGCAGGAATAGTTTTCCCATAAGCTATTTTCTCTGCCTGTAATGCCAACCGTAGGCCAACATCCTGTTTATTCACTGGATGAATACTTTCAGCTTCCCCCAGATCAATGGTACAAACCATTCCGGTATTGGGCTGGGATAAAGCCATGGCTTGTGCTTCACGCAATTCAGCCCATTCACTTTCCATCGGTTCTTGTTGCCGCTTCTTATAATTCGGCAACTGGACAAACAAAAAAGGAGTATATCCTTGTTTCCATCGTATTCTCCAATCGGTAATCATCATGGGGAACAGGGTACGATACTTGTATGCAAGCGAGTCATTCGCTTCGCCCTGGTACCAGATAAACCCTTTTAATCCGTATGGGATAAGCGGGTTGATCATGGCATTGTATAAAAAGCCCGGGTAATAATGGTAATTGTGAATCGTAGGAACTGCCGGTTCCAGGTCTTTTTTGTATTTCCAGTTACCGGCAATGCTCAAGTGAGTATTCCCATCGGAAAGATACATATCCCCGGCAGGCGGATTGAATCCTCCACCACCCCAGAGTACGGCCATACGGACTGAGATCGTGTTTTTACCTTTATGGATAAACTCAGCCGGAATTGCATACGAATGTGTGGGGCTGGCATTCCATATGGTTTTACAGATTTCATTCCCATTAATATAGAGCGAGTAATTCATCTCCGGATGACCAAGATTCAACGTCAAGTTCTTTAAATTAATATTATCCTGTATATCGATTGTCTTTCGCAACCATACTATTCCTTCGTACGGTGGTATTCCCCATCCAGGAAATGTTTTGGGCATATCCAGTACCGCCCAGCCTGAATCATCAAAGGAGGGCTGTGTGATTATTTTATCCGTATTGTTTTTCGGATGATACACGATATCCCAGAAGCGGATTAAATCCAGGCTGTCTTTTACAAAATCAGCGGGTGTAACCGCATCATTTTTAAGTACTGCGTTCCTTGAAACAGCAGAACTTAACAACATTTCCCTGCTGGTCCATGCTTCTACGGGTGAGCCTCCCCAGGTTGTCTGAAGTATGCCTATTGGGACTGTTATATCGTGTTGTATCTTCCGGGCAAAATAGTAGGCTACTGCCGAAACCGTTTTCACACTTGAAGTGTCACAGGCCTGCCAGTTACCACCGGAAATATCCGTTTCAGGTTTTACACTTTTCTGATGAGGGACATTGAAAAACCGGATAGCAGGATAGTTTGCAAGTTTAATTTCCTGCCTGGCATCCTTTGCCTGCTGTACCTGCAATTCCATATTTGATTGCCCGGAGGCTAACCATACATCCCCGATCAGGATATCATCGTATTCTATCCGTTCTCCGGGTTTTTCAGTCTGGAATACTACCAACCGGTAAGGTCCTCCTGCTTTACATTGTGGTAAATGTACCATCCATTTGCCCGATTCACTCGTCAATCCGGTAATAACTTTATCATCAAATTGAACCGTAACTTCAGATCCCGGCACAGCATTTCCCCATACCGGAATCTCCATATCGCGTTGCAAAACCATGTGGCTGCTGAATACTTTTGGCATCGACAGCTGTGCTGTGGCTGTTATGCTAAAAGTAAGCAATAGTAGAATATAATATTTTAATTTCATGCGTATCTTGAATAGAAATTACCCATTGAATAATTTTCCTGTATGTGTCAATTCAAAAAGAAAGAACTTATTTTACCTGATAGTTTACTCCTGAAATTAGTCCTTTGTCAACCTGGTACCCCATTCCTTTTTTCACAACCGTTACTTCCACCAGTTTATTATCCGAAGGCAGGCATACCAGTCCCTTAGCGGTGGATTGATTGCCGTACACTTTTAATTCAATGTTCATCCAGTCGATTTTATCGGTTGATTGTGCCAGTTTAGCTAGTGGGATAACTGCTCCATCACGTATCAGGATCACACATGGTATTTCACCTGTTTCGATCCTGTTCCAACCGGCACTGTAGGTTTTCCCTGACTGATAATCTATCCAGCTCCCTCCGGGCAGATACACCTGTCGTCCGGTGCCGCTTTGCATCATAGGGGCTACCAGGATATCCGAACCAAACAGATACTGGTCGTCTACCAACCATGCTCCCGGATCATTCGGGAATTCAATAAATAAGGCACGCACCATTGGCAATCCTTTTTCAGTGCAGTTTTTAGCCTGGGCATAGACATACGGCATCAGCTTATATTTCATTTCAGCCGATTCACGGAATGCTTTCACAAAGCTTTTATTATACAACCACGGTTCTTTGGGAGGTGCACCATGTGCCCGGCTGTGTGAGCTCAGGAAACCCATTGGTAGCCAACGACGGTATAGATCTTCCGGGGAAGAAACAACAAAGCCTCCTATATCATGGCTCCAGAACGAGAAACCGCTAAGTCCAAACGATAGGCCTCCACGTAGTTCCGATTCCATACCTATATCGGTATTGGCAGCATCACCACCCCAATGGAGTGGATACCGCTGGCTACCTGCCCATGCGCTGCGTGCCCAGATAATATTATCCCCGGTAGTTTGTTTCGTAATATCCGCCACCGCTTTGTTGTAGCGCAACGGATAGAGGTTGTGTTCATACCAGCCTCCACGTCCGGATGCATACATGCCTTCCAGTGGAGCTGCTTCCCCAAAGTCAACCTTGATAGCTCCGACTCCCATTTTCAATAACCCGGCAAGTTTATCCTGGTACCATTTCACGGTATTCGTGTTGGAAAAGTCGAGTACAGCATCTTCGTACGGCATTTCCCCCTTGCTGTTTTTAATGTTCAGGTTTTTGTCGATGATCTCAGGGAAGAACTTGTTCTTGGGTGTAAAATATGTTAGCTGCCAGAGGGAAATATGAAAGCCGTCCTTTTTCAGGTCGTTGATCATCTTTTGCGGATCACTGAAGCGTGATGGTGAGAACTTGTAATCACACTGCCAGTCAGTCTCGAACCATCCGGTATCAAAATGAATCACATCAGCCGGTATTTTATTCTCCCGTAACTTGGCAGCCACTTCATATCCTTCCTTTTGTTCGAAATAGGTAATACGGCTCATCCAGGTACCAAACGACCATAGTGGAGGCATGGAAGCTTTCCCTGTTATTTCGGTGTATTCATTCAATATATCTTTCGGTTCGCCGATGAAAACGAACAAATCCAGTGATTCATCACCCATAAAGAGTTTGTTGGCCCCCACATAGGTATTTCCAAAGTCACAGGTTACAGGTGCAGAGGTATGCATAAACATGCCATAGCCCCGGTTGCTCATAAAGAATGGAATTGGTTTGTACATCATATCCGTTTCAGGTCCCTGCGGATCGGTAACGAACAGGTTTATCTTTTGTCCGCGTTTGTCGAGTTTGGTAAATGACTCCCCACACCCGAAGATCTTTTCATTCGGTGAAAGCGAGAATACAGGGTTTATCTCACGGCTGTTATCCACTCCTTTTTTGATAAAGTTGAAAGGCAGTATCTTTACCTGGGTAGAATCATTATCCTTCCAGCGGCGGGTATCAGTAAGGAGTTTACCAGTTGCATCCATCAGCATAATACGGAAAGGGTTTTCTTCTATCAGCAATTTTCCAAATGCACTCTGATAGATATGCCCGGTTTTGCTTTTGGTGTATTTCCACGAAGTATCTACTCCCGGCTCTTTGATCAGCATAGGGGAATCAAAAGGCTTTGGTTGTACCGGTGTGGTGAGCATCCTGATACGAAGTGTCCTGGGGGTTATGAAGTCTACTGTAAAGCTCAGTTCAGGATTCTGCTGATAGGCAGCACCCGGGAAATCAAGCATCGTCAGATCCTGTGGCAATATAGTATTCACATCAAAGGCCTGACGGGTATACAGCGAGCTGCGTTTCCAGCTGATCGTTCCTTTTGCTGTAGCCGGATCAAACGTAGCCAGTTTATCGGCAAAGAAAAACGTGTTATGGAAATCCTTAAAGTCAAGGCTTACATCCACGGGGTCGCCTAAGAGTCTTTTTTGTTGTGAAGAAAGTGGCTGAGCACAAATAACGGCTACCAGCAGCAAAGTTGTAAATAAGTGTTTTCTCATAATATTAAAATAAGAACTCCTAACCCCTAAAGGGGGATTAAATTAGTACTGTTTTTATATAAAAATAATGTTATTTTCTTTGTTAATATTTTTATTTCAATTCCCCATTATAGAACACTATTGATCATTCTTCTCTTCCTCCCCTTTAGGGGTCGGGGGTTCTCTTTTCTTATCCCACTTTAGGGGTTAGGGGTTAGGGGTTGTTATGATTTCCTTTGTCAATCTGATATCTTCCGACGAACTTCCCACCATGATCTTCACTTTCCCTTTTTCAACCGTAAAGGCATGTTTCTCCACATTCCAATAGGCAAGATCTTCCGCTTTCAACGGAATATCTACTGTGACGGATTGTCTGGCATGAATAAATACCCGTTTAAACCCTTTTAGTTGTTTGATTGGACGTTCCACAACTGAACCCGGATAAGCCACATAGAGTTGTACCACTTCTTCGCCATCCCTGCTGCCTGTATTCGTTACCCGGACAGATACAATTGTGGAATCGGAAAGAACTTGTTTCGATGTTTTTAAAGCTGAATATGCAAAGGTTGTATAACTTAATCCGAATCCAAACGGATAAAGCGGTTTCCCTTTGAAATACTGATATGTGCGGCCATGGCGGATATTGTAATCCATCATAGGTGGCAGGTCGGTAATGCTTTTAACCCAGGTTTGTGTGGTGCGTCCGGCAGGGTTTACGTTGCCAAAGATCACATCAGCCAGACCGTTGCCCAGTTCCTGGCTGTTGTTCGTCACATGCAGGATAGCCGGCACATTTTCCTGCGACCAGTTAATGGCAAACGGGAAATTACTTACCAATACCATTACTGTTCTTGGATTAGCTTGCGTAACGATTCTTACAAGATCTTCCTGTTCGAGCGTGATGGCTTTGCGATCCACTCCTTCGCGTCCATCACTCGGAACAGGCGATATCATCCATCGGGCATCAGTGCCGTACGGGTGGTTTCCCACACATACTACAGCTACATCGGCCTTACGGGCTGCAAGGGTTGCTTTGTCCATTTCATCGGATGCAGAATAGAAAACCTCCACATTAGGACCAACCGCATTTCTGATTCCCTGCAGAACGGTGACAGCATACGGCGGTGTTCCGCTGTACCAGTCAAGCAATACTTCATTGGCACGCGGCCCGATCACGGCAATTGATTTTATTTTTGATTTATTCAGAGGCAATAAATTCATTGAATTCTTTAACAACACCACCGATTTAGCTGTAACAGTCCGTACAAAAGCCTGCGTCTCAGGTTTCAGCCATGGTGAAACGGTATCGGTTACCCCAATGTTTGTATAGGGTATCTTTGTCTGGTCGGCATCCAGCAATCCCAGGCGTAAAGCCACGTAGAAGTTTCCACGGATGGCGTTATTGATATCTTTTTCGGTCAGCAATCCGATCTTTAAGGCATCATATACATATGGCTTGAAGGTATCCAGAAATTGTCCCACTGTTGCCTTAACCACTGCTGCAGCTCCTTCGGTTAAAGTAGGAAAGGCTTTATGCGAATTGACCAGGAGTTTCAAGGCTCCCCCATCGGTACAGATAATGCCGTTATTACCCCATTCATCGCGGGCGACTTTTTTCAGTACAGGGTGTATGGTCATAGGTATGCCGTTCCACGAATTGTAGGACGCCATAAAAGCCCGTGAGCCCCCTTCGGTAATCCCTTTGTAGAACGGATACGAGTAGTACTCGCGGAACAACCGTTCATCGAAGTCGGAAGACGTTGAATCACGCCCATCCTCATTGCTGTTGGCCATAAAATGCTTCATCAGTGATGCCGACTTCCAGTACTTCGGATTGTTGCCCTGCAGTCCTTTTACAAATGCCACCGTCAGGCGTGAACCCAGGAAGGCATCCTCACCATAGCTTTCTTCGGTACGTCCCCATCGTGGGTCACGAGCCAGGTCGGCGTTGGGTGCACGCATCACCATACCCCCTTTGTTCAGGTTGGGGTTTTGTGTATAGAAACGAATCTCAGTAGCTTCCAGATCTGCTACTTTTTGAATAAGTTCCGGATCCCAGGTTTCACCCAGTCCGTATGATTGCGGGAAAATAGTAGTCGGATATGTTTTAGGATTTACTCTGGTGGCAAAATCTCCCCAGTTGGCAGGACCACCCAATGCCATACCGTGCAATCCTTCTGACTGTCCGGTATTGCGTATTCCCAGCCGGGCTACACCCAGGTTGGTGGATAGGGCATTAACCTTCTCGTCCAGAGTCATCAGGGACAGCAGGTTATCTAGTCGCACGTTGTCGGTTAGTGTTGTATTTTGAAAAGGGAAGGCAGGTTGGGCTGATACAGAACAGTGTACCAGGATGAATAGAAGGAGTATTCGGAATGCGTTGATTTTCATAATTTGACTCAGGTTATTAACACTGCAAAATTACATATTTCAACGAGATAAAACCTAACTGTATGTTTCTTATAGGGGGTCTAAATGTACTTTTAACTGCATAAAACTATAAGCGTACGAAGGACCTTTGAGTGTTAACCTAAAAGCGTACGCGGTACTTTTGAGCGTTTTATTGAAAACATGAATATCACAGCCATAAGAAATCCTGTTTTATTATTTAATGGAGGACACATGCGCAAAAACGGACATATCCGTTACAACAGGTAACTTTAAGTCACACTTCCCTTTTTATCCACTCATTGTAAGATATCGGATTTTCATTAAACCTGTCGGCACTATTACATCAAAATTCGAATTTCTCGACTTTGATAGCTGTAAACTCTTTCAGGACTGCAATATTTTTAATGAAAGAATCCCCCTTTTCGTGATTTGACAAAGCTTCGCTATCTTTCCATGTTTCGCAAATCAGCAAAACATTTGGACGAGTAGCACTTTCATATATATCATATGCAATACAGCCATCTTCCTTCACAGAAGAAGCAGTCAACTCTTTTGCAGCATCCAATACTATGGCGTGATTAACATTTTCTACCGCGATAAATACATTTAATCGAATCATAATCGAATTTTTAATTTTGTGAGATACAAAAATAAGCCTTTTTTGTAGCAAAACCTAATAACTTAGCTCAGAAATAGCACTTGTTATTTTAAACTGTAGCTTTGGCCAAGCGGGACTCTCTTCACCAAACAATATACAAGCCTGGCTTAAACTGTGGAGAATTAAATATTAAGTAGTTTCTCTAACTTAACGTGAGTTCGATATAAGGAATAGTCCATTAGGACTTACATATCAATAGAAAACATAATCTGATTTGAATAATTTCCCGTAGGGAATCAACATATTTATCCCCTGACGGGGAAATCAATCCTTGAAATAACATATTCTATTGATATATATTCCCTTAGGGAAAGTTGCTTGATGTATTTCAACTGGTTAAGTGAATTATTACGTCGAACTCACGTTAACTTAAAAAACCAGCTCAATTTAATTCTACATTAAGTTGAGCTGGTTCACATATAAACTACTAAAAGGATAATTTTTTATTGAACACCACCTCCAAGTGCTTTGTAGAGACTCACACTTTGAGTCAGCTGATCGAGTTTATCATTTACCTTGCTGAGCTGGGCCGAAAGCAGGTTTTGTTGTGCAGAGAGTACTTCGGTATAGTTGGCTTCGCCGGCTTTGAGTAATTCCTGTGTGTAGTCCACCGATTTAATGAGCGACTCCACTTGTTTATCTCTCCACTCATTTTTATTTACCAACGATTTGTAGCTATACAAAATATCGGACACTTCTTGCCCGGCTACCAATAGGGTATTCGAAAACGTAAGCAAAGCTTCCTCTTGTTGAACCTTAGTTATTTTCAGATTCCCTTTCAACTGTCCTTTCATAAAGATAGGTTGAGTCAATCCTCCAATAATCTCTGCAGCTAAATTAGCCGGAGAAAAGAAACCAGAAACACCACCTGCAACAAATCCAAGCGAAAGCGTGCTGATACTAAACGACGGATAAAAAGCCGCTTTAGCAGCATCAGTAAGTGCGTAGGCCGATTGCAATGAAAGTTCAGCTTGTTTCACATCCGGACGATTGGCCAGGGTGCGTACCGACACATTACCATTCATCGTTGACGGTATTTTCTGATCGTTGATAGACCCTCGATCAATAGCACCGGGTGCACGACCAATAAGTACACATATTGCATTCTCCTGTTGGCGTATTCTGCTCTCCAGATCAAAAACCGAGAGTTGAGTACTGTAAAGCAATGCCTTGCTCTGCTCAACACCAGCTGCTGTTATCTGACCTGCGTCTTTCAGAGCCTGTAAGGTTTCGGTGCTTTTTTGCAGCAAAACAATGGTTTCTTTGGTAGTACGCAACTGTTCGTCCAAGGCCATTAAACTATAATAACTCTTGGCAATCGTTGAAATCAGTGTTGTTTGAATCAGCTTTTTATATTCAAGCGTATTCAGGTAAGCAGCATACTTCGACTTGGTTTGACTGTTTAGTTTTCCCCATAAATCAGCTTCCCAACTGGCGGTAATACCCAAAGAATTTACATTACTGAAGTATCCGAACAGATCAGTTCCTCCGCTACCCGAGCTAAAGCGCGTATGGTCAATTCTAGCCGCAGCACCTACCGATGGCAAAAGAGCCGATTTAGACAGATACAAACCGGCTTCGGCTTGCTGAATACGAGTCAATGCCACTTGCATGTTATAGCCATGATCCAACCCTTCAGCAATGAGTGCTTGAAGGTTGGCATCAGGAAAATAACTTTTCCATGGAATAGTAGCCAGAGAAGTGGTATCTGTGCTATTTTCAGCTGCATCACGCACCATGTTTTTTGTATCGGGCTGTGGCACTTTGGTAAGCTCCTTATAGTTCCGACACGACACGAACCCAACTGCAATTATCATCACAATCAAAATCCGTATGCTTATTTTTTTATGTTGTATATACATATCAATATTTTTATGATTATGTTGAATCGTAACGAAAAATCAGATCATTTTCTCTGCCTCCAATTTCTCAGCACAATTAAACAGGGTTTATTTTTCGAGATGTTCGTCCAGTGTTACAATTTTCGTTTTACTGAAATGCTCGTGCAAATTCTGAAAAATGATAAAGAGTGACGGAATAACCAGGATTCCAAATACGGTACCGAATAACATACCTCCAACAGCACTGATACCAATGGATTTATTACCTACTGCACCTGCACCTGTAGCAAGTGCCAACGGAAGCAAACCGAAGATAAAGGCCAATGAAGTCATCAAAATCGGACGTAAACGAGCTGTAGCTCCTTCTACGGCGGCTTTCACAATGCTCATTCCCTGATGACGGCGTTGCAAGGCATATTCCACAATCAGAATGGCATTTTTCGCTAACAAACCTATGAGCATAATGAGCGAAATCTGTACGTAGATATTATTTACAATACCACTACCGCTCATCAACGACACGAAGACGAACACAAATACACCTGCTAAACCAATAGGCAACGAAAGTAAAACGGCTAACGGAAGAATGTAACTTTCGTACAAAGCAGCCAACAATAGATACACAAATATGATACACAAACCAAAAATTAAAATAGTTTGATTGCTGCTATTTGCTTCCTCACGCGTCATTCCACCAAAATCATACGCATATCCTTCGGGTAGATTAATTTCTTTCAATGCCTTCAACACATCACCTGAAGTATATCCTTTCATATAATTCGGAATAACAGTAACTTCCATTGACGAAAACAAATTGAAACGCGTTAATGCCTGTGGACCGGTTACATCCGTCACAGTAATAAACTCGCTGATAGGTGTCATTACTCCATTCGAAGTCTTTACCATCAATCCGCTCAAATCATCCAACTTAGCCCTGTATTGAGGAGCAGCTTGCACCACTACACGGTATTGTTTACCGTATGAATTGAAGTTGGACACATACATACTTCCTACAAAGGTCTGCAAGGTACCCATTACTTCATTCAGGGTAAGTCCGGCATCTTTAATTTTAGCGATGTTTGCCTGAATTTGTTTTTGAGGAAAACGGGGGTCAAATGAATTCATAACCATCATGACTTCGGGACGCTTACGCAATTTGTCCAGGAATTCAGTGGTTACACCAAAGAATTTATTTATATCACCACCTGTTTTATCCTGCATTTTTAATTCCACACCACTACTCATACCAAATCCCTGAAGAGTTGGTGTTCCGAAAAACATGAATTTAGCATCTTTGATAGAATCAGTTCGTTGTTTCAACATCGCAGCAACATCGGATGTCAAAATATCACGTTCATCCCATGGATCCATTTTCATAATCATAGAAGCGTACGAGCTACCCGAACCTGCCAGGAAACTGAGTCCTGTAAGATTAATAGTGTTGTGGGCATGAGGAATGGATTGAGCTATCTCTGTAACTTCACGGCTAATCTGGGCTGTACGCTCTAGCGAGGCACCAGGTGCAAGACTAATCATACCCATTACATTTCCACTATCTTCATTTGGCACAAATCCGGACGGAATCATTCTCATTAGCACAACTAAAATACCTGTAAATGCTATAATAATGCTTACGGTAATCCAACGGTGTGTCTTTTTACCCAGGAATTCAAGTGTTTTTTTATATTTGGCTGTTATAGCAGCGAATCCTAAATTGAAGTAATAATAAAATCTACGAATTAAATTTTTATCATGAACATCAGGATTATGCTCCGTTTTTAAGAAAAGAGCACACAAGGCCGGACTAAGTGTAAGTGCATTCACAGCCGAAATAAGAATAGCTATTGCCAATGTTAGTCCAAATTGCTTAAAGAATACCCCACTTGTTCCACCGATAAAACTTACAGGAACAAATACAGCTGCCATAACCAGCGTAATAGAAATAATAGCCGGAGCTATTTCAGTCATAGCAGCTATTGCAGCCTCTTTGGCATCTGTCATTCCGGCATCCATCTTGGCATGCACAGCTTCTACCACCACAATAGCATCATCCACTACTATACCAATAGCCAGTACTAAAGCAAACAACGTAAGCAAGTTAATGGAGAATCCAAACAAGAGTAAGAAAAAAAACGTTCCGAGAATGGCCACCGGCACCGCAATAGCCGGAATTAAAGTAGAACGGAAATTCTGCAGAAACAGGAATACTACAATAAATACCAGAATAAATGCTTCCAGCAAAGTATGAAGAACTTTATCAATAGAGGCATTGAGAAACTCACTTGCATCCATTTGATATTCGTAGCTGATGCCTTTAGGAAATTTCCTGGACTCTTTCTCCATGACACTTTTCACTTCCTTGATAATATCCTGTGCGTTAGAACCGGCAGTTTGATTGATGGCCATAATTACCGCTTCAGCATTATTATTAGTCGTGAAGATAGAATAACTCGCAGCACCCAGTTCCACTGTTGCCACATCTTTAAGACGCAACACCTGTGAGTTCTTTGAGCGGATGATAATATTCTCAAACTCCTCGGTGTTTTTTAGTCGACCGGTATACTTTAAAGCATACTGAAAAGACTGGTTGCTGTTAGCACCCAACTCACCCGGAGCTGCCTCAATATTCTGATCCTGCAATGCAGCAGTTACTTCGCCCGGAGTAATATTATAGGATTTCATGACGTCGGGTTTCAACCACACACGCATAGTATAATCCTTAGCCCCGTAAACTGTTGCATCACCCACACCCATCACACGTTTTACTTGAGGAAGGATGTTGATGTTAGTATAGTTCTGAAGAAATTTATCATCATAATTCGGATTCGACGATTTTAGCATAATCATCAAAACAGTACTGCTTTGTTGTTTTTGAACGGTCACACCATTTTTAGTTACCTCCGAAGGTAGTAAAGCTGATGCTTGCGATACTCGGTTCTGGACATTTACAGCTGCCATATCGGGATTTACTCCTTGTTTGAAATAAACATTAATGGTAGCTGAACCTCCATTTGCAGCAGAGGATGTTATGTAAGTCATTCCTTCCACACCATTGATTTGCTCTTCGAGAGGCACAATCACACTTTTTAATACAGCATCGGCACTTGCACCACTGTAATTGGTCGAGACCCTCACAGTAGGGGGAGCAATGTTTGGGTATTGTTCAATCGGTAATGTAAAAATTCCGATAACACCCAACACCACGAAAAGAATGGAAATAACCGTCGATAAGACCGGTCTTTCTATAAAAGTTTTTAGCATTATATTCTATTTGATTTTGAGTAATTTATTTTTGTTCTTTGATTTTCTGACCATTTGTCAAAGTGGCAATGCCATCGGTAACTATTTTGTCACCTACAGATAAACCTTCGGTCACAACATATCCCTGACCATCAGGAGTTGTCTGCACGCTAACCACTTTTTGGATTACAGAATCGCCCTGGAATTTATACACAAGTATTTTATCCTGCTGAGCAAATGTAGCTTTTTGAGGAATTACGATCGCTCCTTTGTGTTCGCTGGGAATAATAACCTTAGCACTTGAACCACTGCGCAACAAACTATGCTTGTTTGGAAACAAAGCCCGAAAGCTTACTGAGCCCGAAGTTGCATCCACTATACCCGAAATAGTTTCAATTCGTCCGGATTCTTCATATTCGGTGCCATCAGAAAGCAACAGCTTCACTGCAGGCATATTTTTAATCTTTTCGGCCTGGGTAGTACCTTTGAACTCCTTCAGTAATAACAACAATTCCTTTTCATTCACCGAGAAATAGGCGATCACTTTGGATATATTCGAGACTGTGGTCAATACAGTAGTATTAGTCGCCAAACTTCCCTGACGGAAAGCAATTGCACCAACTACCCCATCTACCGGACTTGTAACGGTGGTCCAGGCTAATGCTGCCTTTGCCTGATCAAGTGTAGCCTTTGCAGAACCAAGTACGTTTTCGTATGCTGAAAGTTTTACCTGACTAAGAATTCCTTTTTCGGCCAATGGACGAATACGTTCCACATCAAGTTTAGCTGTATTATAATTGGACTTCGCATTTTCAATTGCTTGAACTGATGCAGGTGAATTAATTTTAAACAAAGCTTGTCCCTTTCTCACCGTCGCACCTTCATCTACCAATACAGCATCAATATATCCCTCAACTCGAGCTTTTATATCAATATCTTGCTGCCCTTTAAGCACTGCCGGATAACTTGCTTGCAATTCCACATCCTGAACTGCCAAAGTGGTAATAGGAAAAGCTTTTACCTGATCAGCCTGCTTTGCCTCGGCTTGCTTGTTCTTACACGAAGTAATGCACAATAGGATTGCCATACCTCCAACTAAAATTTTTCTAGACTTCATACACTATACCTTTAAACTTAATACTATTTTATTACAATTATTTCTTCTCCATTTTATCCAATGATTGACAACATCACTTATATTTTCGAAATTAAACACAACTGATCTGACTTAGCTTTTATATGCTCTACTACTTTGTAAAAAGTCTGCATATCAGCATCTGATATTCCTTCCAAAAGTTCACAATTCAATTCTAACTCAACATGGCGAAATTCAGCAATAAGCCGTTCACATTTTTTGGTCACCATTATATAATTTTTACGTCTATCGTTTAAGTCAACAACCCGACGTACAAGCTCTTTCTTTTCCAACAGATCTATCATTCTAAGAATAGCCGACTTATCTTTACCCATTTTCTCAGCCATATCTTTCAGAATAACTTCTTCTTTTTCCTCACTTATAGCAAATAGCAATCCAAACTGAGCCATCGTAAGCTTTACATTTGTTTGCTTGGAGGCACGCATTTCCAACACACGGAACATTGGTTTCAACATTTTGATAACAACCATTCCTAAAGGCATTTTTAACGTTTCCATATTCAGTTATTATATTTTTTGCAAAGGAACGAATAATGATTGACATATGCAACTAATTTAATTGCCTCTTATTTCTTTACTTTTAGAATTTATTAGTCAAACTATCTTCCCAAAAGCAAACACATATATTGTTGTTTCCATAATCAATTAAAAATTCAGACACAAAGCCAGAATAGAATATTCCACAGATACAGGGCATACTATCAGCAAAATCACAAGAAGGATTCCTAACGCATTTATTTTCATAATCCATCTCAGGTTTTAATATTGCAGAAATACATATCCCTACGATATAAAACCTTGCCGTATGTTTCTTATTTTGAGTGGAAATGGACTTTCCAAAAGCAAGTGAGGGCTTCACAGAAAGTGAAGCCCTCACGAAACAACCAGATTGTCTTCCTCGAATCAGGTTATCAAAAAATGGATTGAATCATCCCCTCAAATGTTTTTGCTGAAAACATACTGATTATTATCAGTAACACTATGATTTTAATATTTTTCATTCTTTCATTTTTCTTCTTTTATTACTTCTACAATCTGGCTATTTGCATTTGACATCAAACAGGAGGAGGGTATTTTCACTGTTCGTCACTCGACAAACAAGGTGAATACGGGTACAATACTATCGAAATGCATATTAGCCGTTTGCTTTATTTGGGATAACAGTTATTTAATCCATTCAATTGAATTATTCTTTATCTTATTGAAGATCTTTGTTTTGTTGAGCGAGCAATCAAGAAAGTCCAATATCATCACTGTTTTCAGACTATCTCCTTTTGTTTTATCATATCCCTTAGTCTTCATTAATGGGATTACAAATGCCAAGTCAGTAAAATCAAGATGACCTGCATTTTTGAATCTTACCCAATGGGATTGATCTTGATTTTTATTGAATATTTGTCTTACATTTTTCAATTCAAAATTCTTAACATCCCTGTAAAAATGAGTATCAGGAAGTCCTTTATTTGTCAGCTTTTCATCTGACAGATCGGGTGAATATGAACTTATATACAATAATGGGCTATGAAACCTTAAAATTGCGTCTTTGTCAATTGGACCATCAATATTAACTACTGCAGCTATATTTTTATTTTCAAGACTTGCATTAATGGCTGTTGAACCACCCAATGAATGACCAATAAGTGATATTTTACTAAAATCAATATAGTCCGACAACCTATATTTTTTTGTTTGCATTTCATTTATACAAAATAAAATGTCCTCTACCTGATTAGGAACAACTTTTTGAAATAAAGAAGCACTAAATCTCATTTGAGATTCAAAATTCATGGTTGTAGCTTCAGATTTATTTAGATGATAACTCTCGTAAGAAAATTTGAAGTCAATAGCCATTACAATGTAGCCATTACCAGCTAACTCTTGAAGTAATTCTGTATTATCAACATTTGTGCTAACAGCACCATGTAAATAAATAATCAGAGGATATTTATTTGTTGTATTCAGAATATCGCTCTTATAAAATGCTCCGGTCTTTACAAGTATCAAATGCCCAAATACAAAACCGGGCATTCCCATTAGCCCATTAAGAGATTCAATAGGATTTTGACAGTATAAATCATTGACTCCATCATGAGCTGAAGTAGGATACCATACTTTGACATTAATAATTCTATTATCTCTTTCTTTATCTTTAAAAGTCATATAGTCAGTTCCTACTGAAAACTTTGAATGCATTTCAGGGAGCTTAAATACTGGAAGTATGATGGCAAGTGTACTACTAAAAACTACTATTAGTAAAGATGATATAAGGAGAATATTTCTCAGCCATTTCTTGTTTATCTTACCCTTTGTGAGGTTAAAAAGGATAATTATTATACATATTAAATAAATGAAATAGAGCTGCCACCTTATTCCTTCAATAAAATAATGTAATGTAAAGGTGATGATTGTGATAATTGCCAGTATATTAATACTTTTTACATTCCTTTTTTCTCGAAAGAATAAAAATAAACTGATGATGACTTCTAAAGTCAAAAGGAGTTCAAATAACCTCATAGTATTGTTTTGTTTTGTTTTATTATGAAAAATGACTAAAATCATTCTGCTCAATAGACCCAGCAGATCGTTACACTATGAAGAACAAAGGTAGTTAATTTGCACAATAATAATTACAATATATTTGTATCATTCTTGCCAATTCAGACCTGTTCAGTATAATTATAATTATTTATTCTTATTGACTTGCTCTAATATCTTTTTAGCGTTCTCATTGTCAGGATTCAACTCTACCGATTTTTTGTACATTTTTATGGCTTCCTGTGTGTTTCCTTTTTTCAATAAAACCTCAGCATAACTATCGTATGCGTTTGAACTGTTGGGGAACAGAAATACGTTTAATTTAAATATCTCTAAGGCTTCATTGAGTTGATTTTTAGCCATCATCCGATATGCCCATTCATTTACTTCAAATTCATTTGGAATAAATAGTGGATTTGTCTTCTTTTCTTTCTCTGCTATTTCAATCGCTTTTTCAAAACCTACTTTTCTAAGATTATTTCTTAGGAATGTTACGGGGTCAGCTTTCATTATCCCCGGAATATAAACCCCTGCCAATTCTTCTAAAAAATCTTCAGGAAATGCACCGCCAAGGTTAGTAAGTACAACGACTGCTAAATCGTCATCCGGATAAATAAGGAAAGCAACTCGACCTCCGCCTGACATACCTACAGCTTTATGTTTTATTCGGAATTTGTTCATTCCCCAACCCAACGCCCATGGTGTAGGCTTACCATCATTAAACTGAATTGGCGACCACATGGTATTGAGTAAGCTTTTTGATTTTATAAGTTTTCCAGCCTGTAAGGCAATAATCCAGTTTGCAATATCTTCAGCGGTAGAATTTAATCCAGCAGCTGCTCTGCGGAAATAAGGAAATTCATAATAATTGTTGACCAATCGTTCTTCCGCCCATTTTTGCCCATCCATGTTTTGTCTATAATTATATGTTGGAGCAAAATGTGGTATTACATCCCGGGAGTCTCCAAAAAGAGTATTATGCATCCCTAAAGGTTGAAATTGCTTTTCTGAAAACATTTGGACAAATGGCTTGCCATACAATTTGTTGATGATTTTCCCTAATAAATATCCGTTCGTTTGATTATAATTAAACCTTTCACCTGGCTTAAAGTCCATTGGTAGAGTTTTCAATTTTTTCCAAATTGTTTCTTCATTTTTTAAACTACCCACGCTTCCTGTAAAAGGGTCAAGAATTTTGAGTAAATCAGGAAAGCCGGAAGTGTGTGTCAGCATTTGTCTTATTGTTACAGGCTGCCAGTCAACAGGAAGACTATCCAAATAAGTTGAAACAGGTGCTGATAAATCTATTTTACCTTCCTCAACTAATTGCATAATAGCTACGGCAGTAAAAACTTTGGTACACGAATTAATAGCAAAAATTGTCTTATTTGTAACTAACACACTATCCTGAATATTTGCTATGCCATAGGATTTATTTACTACAATTTTTCCATTTTCTACAATTGCAATTTCTAACCCGGGAATTCGCCTTTCTTTCATTTCTCTTTTGATAATGGTTTCTACAGTCGAAATCTTATCCTGAGCCGAAAGTTGTTTCCCTGTAAAAAGTAAAATAAGGAAAAATAAAATTTTAAAATTCATAATAGTCTATTGTTTTTTTAATTTTATGCATTCGAGCAAAAATGGTGGTCTGTATTTCAATTATCGTCAAAACATATTCAATTTCTCCATTTTTCTTTGTCTTTTAAGAAAGTAATCGTAAATATTTAATGATATATTCGTTAACTTATAAGTACATGATGAAATTCTACTCCCTCTCCAGATGGAGAGGGAGTAGAGGGGCTTAAAAAATCAGTATTTGAATAATTGCTACTACTATAAATCTCCTGAAGATACACTCTTACTCCCCCTTTGGGGGGGTGGGGGTCAGGAATTAGAAAGTAAGATTTGATATTTAACAAACATATCAACATTTATTAATGATTACTTAGGTCCAATCATTGTGGATATGGTCATTAATCTTTATAAGACCACCACATTTAGATAAAGTTTAATCTGATTACATATTTAACAATTTAAAATATAAATACTTCTAAATTGAACAACCCTATTAATATCGCTGAAAGTCATCGGAATCTGACAACCGGCAGTCCCTTCTGCTTATTTAACCAGAACAGATATTCTGTTCCTTTAAGCGCCGGATTGATAACATAAATATCACTGGAACATATATCATTGTGTTTTATTCCATGTAGAATGTATTAATAAGGATGGGGATATTTATACTGAAATGCCAAAATTTACAACCTGTTTATTTCTGTATATCCCTGATAAACTGTTCAATCATGCCGGGAGTTATTTCGTTATATTCCCACAACGCGGAACACTTCAAACCCTTCAATTAACGCTGACATGTCATCTATGATTTCAGGTTGTTCTCCTAAAACAGTTATTCTTGTTGCAGAAGACTCCTTTCCCTACAACGCGGAACACAGAACATTGAACACGGAACATTTCCATCTCTTCGACGATGTCAGGTTGTTCTCCTAAATTGGTCAGTTAATAAGTAAAAGGAACAATTAAATGTTTTATAATTAATGCAGATTACTATCTGTCGCCGCTTCCGTCAAGCCGGAATGTCCCATACGCGGCTTAAAATCCTTTACTTGAATTATTTTCTACCAAACTGTCGCCACTACGCGGCTAAGATCCATTAGTTGAAATATTTTCTACTTTCAATCTCTTCAAACTCTCTTATTCCAATAGTAAATAAACTCTGATCTCCACAACGCGGAACGCGGAACGCACCCCCAACCCTTCAAACTCTCAAACTTTCAAACTCTCAAACTCTCAAACTCTTCAAACTTTATTTCGTAAGAACTTCCGTAATCGGGCTCCCGATGCATCCGCTTGGCATTTGGATATGCAGCAAGGCAGCCAGCGTAGCACTTATGTCGGTCATATGGGTGGTGCGGTACGTTGTGCCATGCTCAATTTTCCAACCCATAAATATCAGAGGTATATGTGTATCATAAGGATTCCAGACGCTGTGTGTCGTTCCTTTTTTAGAATAGGCAGGAAGCCAGCCCGGGTCGGTTACCATAAGTACACTCCCGCTTCGTTTTTCATTGTATCCATTAATCATCATTTCTTTCAGGGGTGAAGGTATGGATGCAACCGATATCTTATCCTGGTCCACGGCAAACTGAATCCCTTGCTGTTGTTGCAAAAAGTGTACAGTGGCCGTTTTAATCTTGTCAAGGTCCAGGTTCAGGCTGTCAATCCGGTTCTTATTAAATGTTACCTGGAAATTCTCAATGCCTTCAACCAGTTTTTTGCTCCCAAACTGACCGGCAAGCATATTTTCAAGCCTTGTCTGCATATCCTTTGCCAGCAACCCTGTCGGCATTTTGTTTGCTTCCATAAATCCTTCGGCATGCGCTGCACCGTGGTCGGCGGTCAGGAACAGCAGGTAGTTTCCTTTCCCTATTTTCTGATCCAGGTAGGTGAAGAAGGTTGCAAGGTCTCTGTCAAGGCGCAGGTATACATCTTCGATCTCAATGGCATTCGGACCCACCAGGTGACCCGAATAGTCGGTGGAAGCGCAGTTTACAGTCAGAAAGTCGGTTGTCTTTTCCTGTCCCAGCTTATAACCGTCCACGGCAGCTTTTGCAAACTGGAGTGTCAGTGAATTACCAAAAGGCATCTGACGCAACGAGCCATGATCCAGGGCATATATCTTTTGAACATCATACGGGAAAACAGGGTTAACCGCCCCTTTCAGCACACCTTCCCAGGGCACATCATCGGCCGTGCTTTCAGTGTACTGTTCAATGGGCAATAACGGGCTCCATCCGTTTGCCAGCAGTTTATCAATGGCTTTCGAGTTATTAAACGTATTCACCCATTCAGGCAACGCCGTCAGGTAATATGAGCTACTTACAAATTTACCCGAGGCATCATCCATCCAGAACGCGGCTGTCGGGTTATGTCCTGCCGGTAGGATAGCTGCCCTGTCCTTAAGGGATACCCCCACCACTTTAGACTGGAAATTGGTAGCCAGCATCAATTCGTCGGTAATGGTAGTGGCGAGCAGGTTATGCGGCGACATTTTGTTTCCTTTGTTTGTTGTGCCCACCGCCTGAACTGTGGAGTCATCCGTGCAATATGTCGATTTTCCCGTTTTAGGATCGAACCATTCGTTTCCCGCGATGCCATGAATGGCAGGCACGGACCCTGTAAATATGGTGGTGTGGCCAATGGCTGTTACCGATGGAATGTAGTTAATCATGGTGTTTTCGCATGCGAATCCTTCGTTTAGCAGGCGCCTGAAACCCCCTTTTTCGTATTTATCGTGGTAGCGGTACAAAAAATCCCAACGCATCTGGTCAATCACGATCCCAACCACCAGTTTAGGCCTCTCCAGCTTTTTAATCTGAGTAGTGGTAATTTGTGCCTCAAGCATCACGCATGCCAGTACCAACAATACATTCAGGGCAAAAGTCTTTTTATTTTTCAGCATAAGTAACAATGTTTTAGTATCAGGCATCTAAAGTAAGCCAAATTTCAGAAATCAGAAAGAATTCACGGATATTTTATTACCGCAACCCATCTTCCTGATACGGCAGGAGTACTTTGAACACACTTAATTCCGCTATTAACAACCTGTTACCCCAAAATGTTTTGCATTGCAAGAGATTCAGGAATTTTTTCAAAATTGTTACAGGTTTTTTATGACTGGTGACGGCTTCGTTTACAATCCTGTTCTTACGAATAACGAAGCCGTCACTAAAATTAACTACTTGCACAAGCCTAGCATCCTATAATGTTGAACACAGAATACAG
>Ga0302215_10000283_pt1 | contig 37998 bp, 40 predicted proteins | sample II_Fen_N3_1_FD_194580 | JGI IMG/M metagenome (GOLD analysis project Ga0302215, IMG submission 194580) | Peat permafrost microbial communities from Stordalen Mire near Abisko, Sweden - II_Fen_N3_1 | ecosystem: Environmental > Terrestrial > Soil > Wetlands > Permafrost | place: Sweden: Abisko... | reverse complement strand
TAACTTTTTATTAAACTTGTGAACTAAATTTATCAAAAGATTAGGAAGAAGTCAATAGAAGAGTGGGTAAAAATGATATTTGCTTCTGATAAAATATTTAGTTTTTTAAATAGTGACCCCAGTTAAGAGTGAAAATATCCAATAAATAAGTGGGGTTATAAATTGAAAGCCAAAAAAGACAAAAACTAAGACCAAAATCATGCTAACACGACTATCTAGGTAAAGTAATTTATTACGCCATTTTGCTGGTAAAAAACAAGCTAAAATCTTAGAACCATCAAGTGGTGGTATTGGTACTAAGTTAAAAATCATTAAAATTAAATTTATAATGATAATTTCACTAACCAAATACGAAAACATGCTAGCTGGGTCTAAAAAACGAAAAACAGCCGCAAACAAAACAGCCATCACTAAATTAGCCAATGGTCCAGCGGCCGCTACCTTAGCGTCACCATATTTACGATCACGTAAGTTGTTAGGATTATATGGCACTGGTTTAGCCCAAGCAAACAAAAATGGTGAGCCCACTAATAACAATGATAACGGTAATAAAACTGACCCAAATAATTCCAAGTGTCTAATAGGGTTAAGACTTAAACGACCAGCATTTTTAGCAGTAGGATCGCCTAACTGATTAGCCACAAAACCATGCATATACTCGTGAATAGTAGCCGAGAGAATTAAAACAATAAGCGAAAATATTTCTAACATAAAAATAATTTAAATAAATTATGACTTTATTTTACCATAACTTGATTAATTTTTAAAACCCTGTTAGAATTAGCTTTGAAATATTAGAAATAAATAGTATCATTGTTTACGCTAAACCCGTCTTTCTTGAACTAGGTAAGCGGGCGTGATAAAAAATCAACAAATATGGGAAAAACTTGCGATTTATGTAAACGAGGCTCCAAAAAAGGTGCTACTCGTTCTCACTCTAAAATCAAAACTTTAAAGAGACAAGACATTAATTTACAGACCAAAAATATTGATGGTATGAAACTTAAAGTTTGTACTTCATGCTTACGCACCGCTGTTAAGCCTGTTAAAGTAAAAGTAGCTAAAGTTCCTGGTGCTAAACCAGCTCCAGTAGTAAAAAAGCCTAGAGTTACTAAGGCTAAAGCTGCTAAATAATTTTTACACTTTGAAAAACACCCTATCTTTGATGGGGTGTTTTTTTATTTACTAATTTTTTTAATACAAAAATAACTGATAAGTAATATTACATAATAAAATATCACAAATTGCCAAGAAATTTGGAAATTAAGACAAGCTCGAGGAATAGTAGCTAAATAATCACCGGTTTTAATGACATAGAGCAACATAAAGTAACTAGGCGTAAACCATAGAACGTTTAAAATTGGAATTAGCCAGGACAAGAATGAAGCAACTAGCATGGCTGGTAGTAGCCAAGCAAATAGCCAAACAATTAATAAATTAGCTAACGGCGCGATAACTGAAAAAGTACCAAAGTTATAAGCCGTAATTGGCCAAGTTAAAAGTTGTGAAGCGATGGTTAAAATAATAACGCTTTTTATATTTCCCTTCCCAAATATTTTTTCACCTAAAGGACAAAAATAAATCAAAGCAATCATGGCTAAAAAAGATAACTGAAAACCTAAATCATCACGAAACAGTAATGGATTAAAAAATAACATAATAGCCGCGGTAACAAATAATAAACGACCGCCGGAATCACCACGCCCATTTTTCTTGCCCCATAAAGTTAAACTAATCATCACCGCTGAGCGTAAAGCTGAGGTTTGTAATCCAGTTAAAATTGTATAGAGCCATAAAAAAATTACTACCGGTTTAAAAGCACCGTGAGAAGATAAACCAAGCGCTAATAAAAAATTAAAAGCGAGTGCAGAAAGTAAGGTTAAATGCGAACCAGAAATCGCCACTACATGACTTAAACCACAACAAGAAAAAGCGGTCTTCTCTACTTCATCTAAAGTATTTTTATATCCTAAAAGTAAGGCGTTAGCGAGTCCAGCATATGGTTCCGGCAAAGCTGAATTTATTATTTGATAAACATTACTTTTAATATTAAGTAGTTTAGAATAAAAATCTGGATTATTTTTTATTACTTTTATTTTAGGCCAGGCCATTTGTAAATAAATATCATAACGGGCTAAATACCGGTCATATCTAAACTCTGACCAATTGGTTGGTGCTTCTATAGTTCCAATTAATTCAATAACATCACCGTATTTTAATTCCGGATATTTATCGGTAGTGACTAATACTAAATTATTATTTTTTAAATCTTTAACAATTAATTTTTGATATTTACCACCGGGATCTATTTCTTCGTTTATGCGACCAGTAAAAGTTATTTTTTGATTATTTAAATTTATATTTGATTTTTTAGTTTGGTAAATTTCATAACGCCAAGTACCAAGCAAAGCAAAAATAATAAAAATTAAAATAATTTTAAAATTTTTAAAACGCAAAAATAAAATTAATAAAAAATATTTCGAAACCGAAAAAGACGCCAGCAAAATACCAGTGATAAAGCCTAAATTAGCAAATAAAAAAAGTGAAGCTAACATAACTTCACTTTAACAAAATCCTAATTAATTTTTCCTAATTTTTTTCTTTATTTTTCTTAAAACGTAAATACTCTTCCATAAAGGCTTTTAGGTCACCATCAAAAACAGCCGTCACATTAGAAGTTTCGTATTCGGTGCGGTGATCTTTGACCATTTGATATGGTTGTAAAACATAAGAACGAATCTGACGACCCCAAGCCGCCATCTGGGTAGCACCTTTAATTTTTTGTAACTCACCACTTCTCTCTTCAATGGCTAATTGATATAGCTTGGCATATAAAACCTTCATCGCAATCTCACGATTCTGATGCTGTGAGCGCTCTGTTTGGCAGGCTACAACAATGCCAGATGGTATATGGGTAATTCTAATCGCTGATTCAGTTTTATTTACATTCTGACCACCAGGGCCGCTAGAACGAAACACGTCGACGCGTAAATCTTCATCACGAACATTAATACCCGCACTGTCTGGTAATTCTGGTAATACTTCAACTAAGGCAAAGGAAGTTTGACGAAGTGATTCCCCGTCAAAAGGTGAAATACGAACTAAACGATGAACGCCGTTTTCACTTTGAAGATATCCATAAGCAAAGGGGCCAGACACCCGCATCATCATACTTTTAATACCAGCTTCATTGGCAATCGTATGTTCTAAGATTTCCACTTTAAAATTACTAGTTTCACAAAAGCGAAGATACATCCGTTCTAACATCTGGGCAAAATCTTGAGCATCAACCCCACCAGTACCCGCATGAATGGAAACAATCGCTGGACCATTATCATAAGGACCAGATAACAAAGAATAAAATTCTAAATCTTTAAATTCTTTTTGTAATTCTTCAATTTTATGATCGAGTTCTAAAAGTAATTCGGTTTCTTTTTCCGATTCCGCCATTATCAACAAATCAGCGGTATCATTTAAATCTTTATCCATTTTATCAAATGGTGCCACTTGAGCGACTAAACGTTCGGTTTCCTGTCCAACTTCGACCGCCTTTTCTTGGTCATTCCAAAAATCAGACTTCCCTTGCAAAGCTTTATTATGGTCAATTACTAAACGTTTAGCTGGCAAATCTAGAATCGTTTCTAGTTCAGCCAATTTAATAGCTAAGTCTTCAATTATTTTGGATTTATCACTCATAGTATGGTTATTATAACATTCTTAAGACAAACAAAAAAGCCCCAATAAAGGGACTTTCTTGATATATTTGAAATGATGTAAAGATTAACGCTTTGACCATTGTGGGGCTTTTCTGGCACCCTTCAAACCTGGTTTTTTTCTTTCTTTTGCTCTAGGATCGCGAGTTAAGAAACCATTAACCTTTAAGGCTTCTTTTGATTCTGGGTCAAAAGCTAAAATACCACGAGCAATACCATGACGCATTGCTTCAACTTGGCCAATAGTTCCACCGCCTTTAACAATAATAGAAACGTTGATATCACGAGTATGGCCAGTAGCCTTCATCGCTTGCATCGCAACCGCTGCTAAATCGTTATTAACGTATTTATTAAGCTTCATGCCGTTAGCAATAACTGCACCCTTAGCGCCTTCAGTATAAAGACGAACTTGAGCAACAGAAGTCTTACGACGACCAATAGCTTTAATATATTTTCCAGTAAATTCAACGCTTTCAGTTTTCTCAACTTCTGGCTTGATTTCCTTTTCTTTTACGGTTTTTTTCTCGGACATAAAATTAATTTATTTGGTTATACAAAATTATTTGATAACAAGACGTTTCATCATATCGTTACGAAGTCTTGTTGGTGGTAACATTTGTTTAACGGCTCGGTGTAAAACTTCACCTGGATTTTTAGAGAAGACTTCCGACATTTTTCTAGTCTTCAAACCACCAACGTAACCAGTGAAAGAAAAGTAATTTTTCTGTTCAAATTTACGACCGGTGAATTTAACTTTATCAATATTAGAAACTTCTACCATATCCCCATGATCTAAATATGGTTCGTATTCAGGCTTGTTCTTACCGCGAAGTAAGATAGCGATTTCGCTAGCCATACGGCCAATAGCCTGATCAGTAGCGTCTATTTTATGTAATTTTCTTTCTATGTTTTTCATAAGTCTAAACGAATTTATTAAACTAAACCAACTCAATTTGAACCATTTCAGCGCCATCACCTTGACGAGCACCAAGCTTAGTAGTTCTAGTATAACCACCGTCACGTTCTTTATAACGAGCGCCTAAAACTTCCATAGCTTTTAATACAGCATTTTTCTGCAATAAAACTTCTAATAAAGTGCGACGAGCAGTTAAGTCTTGTGCCTTAGAAACAGTAATTAACTTTTCTACTAAAGGACGAACAGCAGCAGCTTTAGCTCTGGTTGTCTTCACTTTTTCGTAAAGAATAATACTAGATGCAAGGTTACGCAACATAAGTTCACGTGGTCCTTTTTTTCTATCTAAAATTTTGTTTTTATTTCTGTGTCTCATATAAATCTTACTGAATGCTTATTATTATTTTTTAGCCTTCTTTTTAGGCTTTACTTCTTCTGCTTCAACTTCTTCTTCTGGTTGAACTTCTTCAGCTACTTCTTCTGCGACCGGGGCCGGTACAGTTAAAGCGCCAGGAAGTAAAGCTGAGAATTGGTCGACTAAAATTTTAACCGATTGTTCAAAAGCTTCTTCAGGAGTAATTGTTTTGTCAGTCTTTATATTTAAAACGAGCTTATCCCAGTTAGTCATTTTACCAACACGAGCATTCTCGACGTCGATACTAACAGACAACACTGGAGAAAAAATCGAATCAATTTCGATATAACCAATTTCGTTATCGCGTTTGCCACCTTCTGACATCTTATAACCACGACCTTCCTTAACTAAGATTTCCATCTCGATTGAAGCATTAGCTTCAGTTAAGTTAGCAATAACTAATTCTGGGTTAGTGATTTCAACATCACTATTCTTATCAATATTAGCAGCTGTAATTTCACCTTGGCCTTTAGATTTTAAAGTTAAAGTTACTTCTTCTTCAGTAAACATCTTAAGACGTAATTGTTTCAAATTTAAAATAACTTCCAAGATATCTTCTTTAAGACCTGGTAAAGCCATGAATTCATGACTAACACCTTTGATCTTAACACCAATAACAGCGGCTCCAGGCAATGAGGATAACAAGACACGGCGTAAAGAATTGCCAAGTGTCATACCATATCCAGCATATAAAGGTTCAACAATAATTTGACCTTCACCGGATGTGTCGCCCGCTTTGAATTCTATTTTTTTAGGTAAAGCGATGTTTTGCATATGTTGCTATTGTCACATTGCCGCCAGAAAAAATCTGGCAAAAGAACATGTGGCTAAAAATTATTTGGAATAATACTCAATAATAATCTGTACATTTAAATTAGCTGGTAAATCAGTATCAACTGGTTCGTGTAATACTTTACCGCTCTTTGAAGCAGCATCCCAATTCAACCAACTTGGACGTTCAACGTTCTTTCTTTCTAAAATAGTCTTAAAGAAACGATTAGTCATACTTTGTTTACGGATTCCGACAACATCACCAGTCTTAACAATGTAAGAAGCGATATCTACTTTTTTACCGTTAACAGTAATATGTCCATGGCTAACAATTTGACGTGATTCATAACGAGAAGTAGCTAGACCTAAACGATAAACAGTATTGTCTAATCTAGTTTCAAGTAGTCTTAAGAAATTCTTACCAGCATCACCAGCTTTCTTTTGAGCTTTTTCAAAAGTTAAACGGAATTGCTTTTCAAGTAAGTTATAGTATTTCTTAGCTTTTTGTTTTTCAGCTAACTGCAAACCGAAGTCAGATAAACGCTTACGGCCCTTAGGACCATGAAAACCAGGAATGGTATTGCGTTTTACTAAACCGCATTTAGCAGATAAGCAACGTTCTCCTTTTAAGAAGAGCTTTTCACCAACACGGCGACATTGCTTGCATTGTGGTTCTAAATTTTTTCCCATATGTATTTCGTGGATTACTTAAATAAATTAAACGCGTCTTGGTTTCTTAGGACGGCAACCGTTATGAGGAACTGGAGTAGTATCCTTAATTGAAGTTACGTTCAAACCATTAGCATTTAAGGCACGGATAGCGGCTTCACGGCCAGTACCAACACCAGAAACAAATACGCTAACTTCTTCTAGACCGTATTCTTCTTTCGCTTTTTGACAAGCAATCTTAGTGATGATTTGGGAAGCATAAGGAGTTGCTTTTTTAGCACCCTTAAATCCAGCCATACCAGCACTAGCCCAAGAAATAACGTCACCGTTAGTATCTGTTAAGGAAATCATGGTGTTGTTGTAAGTAGCGTTAATATAAGCACGACCGATTTTTACTACTTTATCAGTCTTTTTCTTACGTTTCTTAACTAATTTTTTCTTAGCACGAGCTTGTTTATTTTTTTCAAGTTTCTGCTTAATTTCTTCAGGTAATTCTTCATCAGCAGAATCCATAGAAAAACCACGAGCTAGTTCTTCTCTATCTTCTTTATCAAGTTCAGTTTGAATCTCAATAGCTTCTTCGGCTACTGGAGCGTCAACTGAGATATTTTCTTTTGTAACTGGAGTAATTTCTTCTTCCAATTGTTTCTTTTCATCAGACATAGTTTGTAAAATTAGATCATTTTATCAGAGAGATAAAAAACTAAATGGTTTAAGTCTTAAGGCCAGCCTTAGCTTTACCACTAACTGCAGTAACGCGTTTATTACCACGAACGGTGCGGCTGTTTGTTTTAGTTCTCTGTCCACGTAAAGGCAAATGCTTAGTGTGGCGAGTTCCTCTATAACAATTGATTTCTTTTAAACGTTTAATATTGCTCTGAACTTCACGACGAAGGTCACCTTCAACAATAAACTTTTTTTCAATAATTTCACGAAGAACATTAACTTCAGTTTCTTGAAGATCCTTCATACGAGTTTCCGGGTCAACTTTAGCATCAGCTAAGATTTTCTGGGAACGGGTATTACCGATACCAAAAATATAAGTCAAAGCAATCGCTGCTTTCTTTTCAACCGGAAGATTAACACCTGCAATTCTAATAGCCATAATTTTTTAAGCTTAAAGGTCTCAGTTCTAAAGAACTCAGCCCACTAGCTTCCTTATTTATCCTTGTCTTTGTTTATGTTTAGGGTTTTTGCAAATAACATGCACCCGGCCTTCACGGCGGACGACCTTACAATCTTTACAAATTGGTTTTGCACTGGCTCTTACTTTCATAATACATTTATAAATTTATTAAATCTATCTTCGGGAATCGGGGAACTCCCTTCCTATGTTACATACGGTACACGATTCTTCCCTTAGTAAGGTCGTAGGGGCTAATCTGGACCTTAACCCTGTCACCTGGCAAAAGACGAATTTTATTCATTCGCATCTTACCCGATAAATGGGCTAAAATTTCATGACCGTTTTCCAACACAACTTTAAAAGTAGCCGCAGGCATCAGCTCTTCAACTTCGCCTTGAATTTCAATGAAATCTTTCGCATTCATTGTTTCGGCCTCACTTTTTGTTTTATCCTTGGTACGTTTTGACATTAAGACAAAAAAAATTTGATATAGACTTCTTATGCCTTATCAATTCTTGGTAAAAATATTAATTTATATTTTGACATCTTGATATGGAATTATTATAGAGATAAGTTAAAGGCTTGTCAATAGACCACTTGCTAATTGCTTGTGATTTTAGATTAAGACAAGGTAGCTTTAATGCGTCTTACCCCAGAACTGGATGATTCTTCCTTAACAATCGTAAAATGACCAAGGATTCCAGTATTGTTTACATGGGGGCCACCACAAATTTCTCTAGAGAAATCGCCAGCAGTGTAAACTTTAACTTTTTCACCATATTTTGAATCAAAAACACCCATTGCGCCAGTATTTTTAGCTTCTTCTAGCGAAATTTCCTCACAAGTGACTTCAAAACTCTTAGCAATTGCTTCATTTACTAATCTTTCAGCTTCGGTAATCTGTTCTGCTGTCATTTTTTCAGGATGAGAAAAATCGAAACGTAAACGTTCGGCGGTGATGTTGCTTCCCTTTTGGGAAACATGATCACCAAGTACCTGACGAAGAGCCGCTAATAGTAAATGAGCGGCAGTGTGTAGCTTAGTAGTAGCTTCACTACTATCAGCAAGTCCTCCCTTAAATTTACCAGCGGAAGCGGTTCGGGATAATTCTTGATGTTTGGTAAGTTCGGCCGTAAAACCAGCCTTATCAACTTTCACACCTTTCTCAGCTGCTAACTCTTCAGTAATTTCTACTGGAAAGCCATAACTTTGATATAAATTAAAAGCCGAAGCACCATCAATATCGCCAGAAATTTTATTAAATTCCTTTAAGCCATTTTCTAAAGTACGGTTAAATTTTTCCTCTTCTTTATCAAAATTTTCTTCAATAAAAGCTTGATTGCGACCCAATTCTGGATAAGTATCTTTATAATCAGAAATAACGACATGAGCTACTTCCTTAGTCCACATATCTTTAGTAATACCAAGTCCACGACCAAAACGAATGGCGCGGCGAAGTAAGCGACGAACAATATAACCTTGATCAGTATTTGATGGGGCTACACCTTTATCATCACCAACGATGAAGGTTGCTGATTTAATATGATCAGCCACAACTTCAAAAGCTTTAACATTATCAGCATATTTTTTGCCAGATAATTCTTCAATTTTAGCAATAATCCGAGCAAATAAATCGGTTTTAAAAATACTATTTTCATTAGAAATAACCATTAGAATACGTTCTAAACCACCACCAAAATCAACATTCTTGTTAGCCAGTTCTTGCCAACCGTCAACAGCCTTTTGATATTGCATGAACACGGAATTACCGATTTCCAAAAATTTACCGCAATCACAATTAGGGTGACAGTGTTCACCATAAGCTGGATTATGTTCTTTTCCGGTATCATAAAAAGTTTCACTATCTGGACCACCAAGTTCACCAATAGTGTCGCCTCTCTTCCACCAGTTCTTGTCACGATAAGCAAAAATTCTTTGCTTAGAAAAATCACAAGCAAGACCTGAACCAAGTTCTCCTTTACCAGTAGTCATTGGACCTTCTTCAGCGGAAACATTATATTTAATAAAAATCTCTTTCAAAATAGCAATCGCTTCTTCATCTTTAGTAATCTTACCATCTTCGCTGCCAGCATAAACACTTTGATAAATTTTGCTTGGATCCATCTTGAGTTCACTAACTAAAAATTCAAACCACCAATTAAGTTGTTCTTTTTTAAAATAATCACCAAGTGACCAATTACCAAGCATTTCAAAAAAAGTATTATGACGAGAATCACCGACCTCATCAATATCTTCCGTTCTAAATGATTTTTGACTATCCGCTAAACGAATACCAGCTGGATGAGTTTCGCCCAATAAATAAGGCACTAACGGGAACATGCCGGAGTTAGTAAAAAGCAAAGTGGAATCATTTTCTGGAATTAAAGAGGCGGAAGAAATAATGGCATGATTCTTACTTTTCCAAAAATCTAAATATTTTTGTCGTAGTTCGTTAGCGGTCATAAGTTTAAAATTAAATAATGTTTACTTCGGGTTCAAGTTTAATACCAAATTGTTTTAACACGGCAACTTGTACTCGGTCAATATGTTTTAAGATTTGTGAAGCAGTTGCCCCACCGTGATTTACTAGAATCAAAGCTTGTTTTTCGTACATTGATACTGGGCCAAACTTTTTACCTTTGAGTCCTGCTTTTTCAATTAGCCATCCAGCGGGAACTTTTATTTTTTTACCAGAGGCAAAACTTTTAATATCTGGGTATTTTAATTGTAATTTTTTAAACTGACTAACACTAATTTCGGGATTTTTAAAGAATGAGCCGGCATTAGCTAAGCTAACTGGATTGGGTAATTTAGCATTTCTAATTTTAAAAATGGCCGCAATGACATTCTCTAGATTTAGTTTTTTCTTACCAAGCTCTATTTTAATATCAGCGTAATCAATTTTGAATTTTGGTTTCTTGGAAAGTTTAACGGTTACTTGATAAATGAAGTACTTCCCTTTTAGTTTTTTCTTAAAAATACTATCACGATAAGCAAACTGACAATCAGCTAATTTAAAGATTTTTTCTTTACCAGTTTTTAAGTCGATGGCCACTAGTGAATCAAAAATATCTTTTAATTCTACACCGTAAGCCCCAATATTTTGCACTGGAGCCGCTCCCACGGTGCCGTAAATTAAATATAGATTCTCTAAACCATATAATTCATTTTTAACAGCACAACTAACAAACTTAGACCAAACTTCACCGGAGTTGCCAGTAAGCCAAGATTCGTCTTTAGTCTCAGCGGTTATCTGAGTGCCAACAATTTCATTCTTAATCACCAAACCTTTAATTTTAGAGGTAATAAGAAGATTGGAGCCGCCGCCTAAGATAGTAATTGGTTGCTTATTTTTATTAGCCCACATAATTGCTTCCTCTAAATCATCACGACTTTTTATAATCGCAAAAAATTCAGCGGCCGCACCGATGTTTAAAGTAGTATATGGGGCTAATTTTATATTTCGTTTAATTTCTAACATACCAAAGTATTATATCTAAAAAAAAGGCCGAAGTCTACTGCTTTTAAGCAGTTAATCGGCCTTTTTAGACTATTCTTTAATCTCTCCCAACTGTTGTAATTTAAGTAACTTATAATACAAACCGCCTTCAATATGAGCTAACTCAGCATGACTACCCTCCTCGACTACCTGCCCATCTTCTAGAACAATAATTTTATCCGCTTTTTTAATAGTACTTAATCTATGGGCGATAATAATAGTAGTGCGATCCTTAGAAATTCTATCCATCGCTTCCTGAATTAAGACTTCACTTTGACTATCTAAATTAGAAGTAGCCTCATCAAAAATTAAAACTTTAGGGTCAGCTAGTAGTGCTCGAGCAATACCTAAACGTTGACGTTGGCCACCGGATAATTTAATACCACGTTCACCAACTAAAGTATCGTAACCACTATCTAGCTTAGAAATAAATTCATGAGCATTAGCAGTTTTAGCCGCTACTTCGATTTCTTCTTGAGTAGCATCTGGTTTTGCATAAGCAATATTTTCACGAACTGAAATATCAAAGACTTCTACTTCCTGCGGTACAATTGCTAAAAATTTTCTAAAACCATGAAGTTCATAATCTTTTAAATTATGGCCATCAAGCAAAACTGAGCCAGATACTGGGTCATAATGACGATAAATTAATCTCGCAACAGTGGTTTTACCAGAACCAGATGGTCCAACTAAAGCAATAATCTGACCAGCGGGAATTTTAAAATTAATTTTTTTAAGGGCTGATTTTTCAGAACTACTATAATTAAATGAAACATCTTTAAATTCAATTTCGCCTTTAATACTATCTGGAACAATAGCATCTGCTTTAATAATTAAATCACTTTCAGTTGCAAACAATTCCATTAAACGACGTACCCCTTCTTTACCCTCTTCCATTTGATCATAAAACCTAGATAAACGATAAAGAGAAGAATAACAACTGGTTGACATTGTAAAAGCAAAAATTAAAGTACCAACAGTTATTTCATTTTGATAAATTAAGTAAATACCTAATAGTAAAACCGCCACACTACCAAAACTGGTCATCACATTACGTCCCCAAGCGGAACGCATAATTTTAGACCATTGAAAGTGTTCATTTTCACGAATACTCTCTTTAATTTTAGCAAAAGAACTAAGTTCCTTTTTTTCCTGTACAAAAGATTGAACAGCGTTAATATTAATAATACCCTGGGTCATTTTTCCAGAAGCTTCTTCGTATTGCTTAAACATTTCTTTACGTCGAGGACGCATTTGTTTATTAGCTTCAATAGTTAGATATAAGAAAATTGGAAATAGAAATAGTAAAGGCAAAGCCAAACGATAATCTAAACAAAAAAGAGCAACTAAAGAAAAAACAACTTGAATAATAGTTGGTAAAACTTCCCAAGCAATACTTTCAATTAAACGGCTAATTTTCTGAACGCCACGTTCAATTTTTACAATTTTATTACCAGTGTTTTCTCGCTCATGATAACTAAGAGGCAAAAACATTAACTTTTCTTGAGCTTTTAGACTCAAAGAATATTCTATTTCAACTAATAATCTTAGGATTTTAACATTACTAAAATAAGCCACCACTGATCTAACCTGATCACTTAAAAAGAATCCTATCACCAAAAACATTAAAAATTGTAGATTGTCTTTATTAAAATTAGTTAAACTATCGATTACAATTTTAACAATATAAGGCTTAACAATATCTAAAATTGCGGCCAAGACTGACAAAATTAAAATCACAAAAACTAGACGGCGATTGCTGCTAATTAGTTTCCATAAGCTGCCCCAAAATTCTTTGGCAGAAATTTTTGGAGCTTCTTTTTCTTCTTCTATTTTAGTTTGAGTATCAGACATAAATTATGTGTTTAACAAAGAAAAAAGGGGTTTACCCTTTCTTCCCTACTTATAATATACGAGTTTTAAGCAAATCTATTACAACTTACGCACAAACTCTAGAGCTTCTTGAGTATTTTTTGCTTTAATCTGTTCGCCACTTTCCATATCTTTAAGAGAAAAATAGCCACCAGCAATTTCATCTTCTCCCAAAATAATTACCGCTTTCACACCTAATCTATTGGCTAAAGTTAATTTCTTTTTAAATTTATCTTTACCATAGGCACCAATAATAGTTAGACCTTCGGCTCTTAAACTATCAGCTAATTTAGAGGCTTCTAATAAATTTTCACTAACAACTAGAATATCCGCCGTAGTAGCTTGATTAATCTTAATAAGACCAGTATTTTGTAACTGATAGAATAAACGAGATAAACCAATGGCGACTCCTACACCCGGTAATTTTTTATCACTATAAAATCCAGTTAAGTCACCGTAGCGACCACCAGAACAAACCGAACCGATTTCTGGATATTGATTTAAAACTGTTTCATAAACCGTGCCAGTGTAATAATCTAGGCCACGAGCAATTGATAAATCAATAATATAATTTTCGCTTGGCACACCGAAATCTTTTAAGTAAGAAATTACCTCTTTCATCTCTGATAAACCTTCATTAAAAATTTCGTTTTTAATATTTAAGGCTTCAAGTTCGGCAATAACATTATCTTTAATAGAAACAAAGTTTAAAATTTTAGTAACTTTCTCAGCTTCAATTTCAAAAGCTAATAATAGTTCTTCGATTTGTTTGCGACCAATTTTATCCATCTTATCAATAATGCGTAGAATGTCGCTAGCTTCTCGGCTTAGATCTAAATCAGCAAAAAAACCATTAAGTAATTTACGATTATTTAAACGCACCGTAAATTTACCTAAATCTAATTTGGTAAATACTTCATAAATTACTTTTACAATTTCAGCATCATTAATCAGCGGTAATTCATTTTCGGCCACAATATCAATATCGGCTTGATAGAATTCTCTAAAACGTCCTCGTTGTGGTCGTTCGCCGCGATAAACTTTAGCGACATGATATCTTCTAAATGGAAAAATTAAATTAGCAAAATGTTCGCTAACGTAACGAGCTAGTGGCACAGTTAAATCAAAACGTAAAGCCAATTTTTCGTCACCTTTTTCTAAACAATAGATTTGCTTTTCTGTTTCTCCGCCCGCCTTAGCCAGAAGCACTTCCTGACGCTCCAAAACTGGGGTATCAAGAGGTACAAAACCAAAAGATTCATAAACACTAGTAATCGTATCTTTAAGCTTATTAAAAGCAATTTGCTCCGCTGGTAAATACTCCAAGAAGCCTGGCAAAGTTTTAGTTGATATTTTATCTTTCATATATAGAAATTAAAGCAATAATGACCTTAAAAGTCAAAAAGTTAACACTTATTTCTTAAGCAAATTCTCTCCCACCCTAAATATATCCCCTGCTCCCATTAATAACAATAAGTCATCGGCTTTTAAGTCAGCTCTTAAATATTTTTCAACGGCAACTAAATCAGTTTGATGAACCACTTTCTGAGAAATACCCTGTTCTTTATTCCAAGCTTGAATCGCCGAAATAAGTTCTTTGCTCGATGTACCCCCTTGCTGTTCACGAGCTGAACCATAAATATCAATAATAATCAGTTCATCGGTACCGCTAAAGCTTTTTTTAAAATCATCGAATAACGCCAAAGTTCTAGTAAAAGTATGAGGATGAAATACGGTGACTAATCTCTTTTTAGGATAAGCATCTTTAAAAGCGGAGATAGTGCTCATTACTTCTGTTGGATGATGAGCGTAGTCGTCAAAGATTGGAATCATTTTAAAATCTCCTAAATACTGGGCTCGACGAGTGGTGCCTAAAAAAGTCGCTAAGTGTTTTTTTATTTCATCCATCTCAAGACCCAAAGCATAAGCGGCCGTTAATACTGCTAAAGCATTATAAACATTATGACGACCAATTAATCTAATTTTAAATTCACCAAAATCATTAACTTTAAAGTATTGATAACCATCTTCAATCCGGTGATCGTAAGCCACAAATTTTACTTTTGCTTTTTTCTTTAAATAATCAGACTCGTCATCTACAAAATCATAATTTAAAATCCATCCATTTACGTTTGGATACAAAGAACGAATTTGTTTATCACTGTCATTGGCCACTAAAAAACCATCATTAGGAATTTTTACTACAAAATCTTTAAAAGCTTTGAAATAAGCGGCTCTGGTTTTGAAAAAATCTGGGTGATCATAATCAATATTATTAAGCACTACACCATAAGGCTTAAAATATTGTAACTTATTTTGATATTCATCAGTTTCGGCTACAAATAAGTTTGACGAACCAACTAAGCCACTGCTTTTAAATTGAGGAACACTAGAACCAACTAAAACATTGGGTTCTAATTTAGCACGACTTAAAACATAACCTAACCAAGCGGAAGTTGTTGTTTTACCATGGCTACCACAAACAGCTATCCCTTGATAAGCACTAAAAATTTCTCCTAGCGCCGAAGCGTAATTTAAAACTCGCACTTTTCCCTGCTTAGCTAAATAAGCTAATTCAATATTATTTTCTAAATTATAAGCAGACGAGTGAATTACTAAATTTACATCAGAAGATATATTTTTGATATCAAAATGATTGAAAACCTTAATTTTTTCTTTTTTCAAAACTTTATCAGTTAAAAAAATATCAGGAATGTCAGAACCAGAAATCACAGACCCTTTCTCTTTTAAAAATTGAGCAAGCATGGTCATGCCAACCCCCTTAATCCCAACCATATAAACCTTTTTATATTTTGCTAAAATACTGGCCATATCTTTTACTTAATGAGTTTGTAACTTAAATCAACAATGGCATCAGCGGCTCCTGATTTTATAATTGAGGCCATATTATTTTCTAATAACTGACGTTTATCTGATGAATTTAATAAATCACCGACTACTCGAACTATTTTATCGCCTAAATCTTTCTGTTCAATATAAACGGCGGCCCCACTATCAGCACAAGCCGTTGCATTATCTTCTTGATGACTATTAGGCATTGGCACTAGAATACTAGCCTTTTTTAAAGCTGACAATTCTGTTAGCGTACCCAATCCCGGACGAGCAACAATAACATCACTCACTGCCATTACAGAAATTAAATCTAAATGGTTTAAAAACTCAACACTAGTATAGCCTGTTTTAGATTCATCGATTAATTTACCAGTACCCGACACATGAATTATCTGAGTAAGTTCTAGTAAATCATTTAAATTTATTTTAACAGCTTCATTAATTGAGACCGAACCAGTGCCACCACCAAAAATTAAAATTAACGGCTTAGCTAAATCTAAATTATATTTTTTAAAAATATTTTCTTTACTGGCTAGTGATGGCAAAGAATAAGGATTACCAGTTAACACGGCCTTAGAACCATAAACTTTTAAAGAATTTGGGAAAGTAACGGTAATTACACTAGCGGCTTGGGCCATTAAACGGTTGGCTAGTCCGGGACGTAAATCTTGTTGATGAATTAAAACTGGAATTTTCAATAACTTAGCTGCCCAAACTAAAGGCACACTCACAAAAGCACCAACGGAAATTACTAAATTAGGTTTTTCGGTTTTAAGTAAATAAATAGCTTGAAAAAAAGCACCACCAATATTAAAAAAATCAGAGAAATTTTTCCAAGAAAAATAACGACGCCACTTACCGGCTAGCATCGGAATAAATTTAAGAGGTAAATCTTGAGCAGCTTCTTCAGCTAATAACTTTTCTGGTCCGGAATGAGTACCAATAAAAACAAAAGTAGCTTGATTATATTTACGATAAAACTCTCGGGCAATAGCTAATAGTGGTGTAACCGTTCCACCAGTACCGCCACCCGATAACATTATTTTTAACTGCTTATTCTCCATATTATTTTAAACTCCGAGTTTGCTTACTAATATTAATAATAATGCCTAAAGCGATGAGAGATGAAATAGCTGATGAACCACCGGCCGAAATAAATGGTAGAGGCACACCAGTCATAGGAATTAAATTAAGCTGACCACCAATATTCAAAAATGACTGAATAGCCAACCAGGATACTACTCCAACCGCCAATGAGGTGCCATAAGCATCTGGAGCATTTCTTGCTACTTTCAAGATACGAGTAAATAAAAATAACAATAATAATAAAATAGCGGTACTAAAAACAAAACCTATTTCTTCAGCAATAATTGGAAAAATAGAATCTCCCCAAACTTCTGGTAAATACATAAATTTCTGACGACTCTGTCCTAAACCACGACCAAACCAACCACCAGAGCCAACCGCAATTAACGATTGGTTAATTTGATAACATTCGTTTTGAGTATCTGAACCTGGATTCTGATAACATTTAAAACGATCACTTTGATAAGATGTCTTGAGAGACAAAACTAAAAATAAAACTAAGATTGCTAGTAAACCAGAAATTAAAATATGTTTAAATTTACCACCAGCCACAAAGAAGACTACAATTGCCGAAGAAGCAATAATAAGCAAAGAACCTAAATCTGGTTCCAGCAACATTAATCCAGAGATAATACCTAGAGTTGCTAGAAACGGAAAGATACCACTTTCAAAACTAGCTAGTTGTCCTTTTTTAGCTTCTAACCAAGTGGCTAGATAGATTAAAAAAGTAATTTTTACTAGCTCTGATGGTTGAAAAGAATAACCAAATAAATTAATCCAACTACGTGAAGTACCAAAATTAGCTCTAATTCCAGGAATAAATACCAACAGCAAAAGAATAATAGAAACAATTAAAAAAGCACCGGCGTAATCTCTCCAGAAATGATAATCAATTTTAGATACAACAAACATCAAAACTAAACTAATAGAAACTGCTAATAATTGATGTAAAAAATAATTATAACTATTACCAAACTTTGCATAAGAAACCACCGATGAAGCTGACGACAACATAACCAAACCAAACACTAGGATGACTCCCAGTGAAATAAGTAAACTTTTATCTGGTTCATGTTCCCCTTTTCTAGGAGTTAAAACCTTTTTGATTGTTTTAGCAAAAAACATTTATTAAAAATTCTTATCAAGTAAAAATATTACAAAACCAATAATAGCGGTTACACCAGCAATTACCCAAAAACGCATCACAATTTTACTTTCACACCAACCAACAGCTTGAAAATGATGATGAATTGGAGCGGACAAAAAAACTTTTTTACCATGTCGTAATTTTTTAGAAGTAAGCTGAATAATAACCGAAATTGATTCGGCCATGAAAATAAAACCAATAAATGGTAAAAGCAAAGCATTATTAGTAAGTAAAGCGATAATTGCTAAAGTAACTCCTAAGCTCATAGAGCCAGTATCTCCCATATAAAAACGAGCTGGTGGAATGTTGTACCACAAAAAAGCCAATAATGCCCCGATAATAACGCCACAGAAAGAAGCGAGTTCATAGCGACCCATCACAAAAGCCATAACACCATAAGCACCAAAGGCAATTAATAAGGTCCCACCAGCCAAACCATCTAGACCATCAGTTTCATTTACTGAAAAAGCCGTGGCCACTACCACGAATACAAAAAATGGAATATACCACCAAGCAATTTCTAAATTACCAAAAAATGGTACATGTAATACAGACCAGTCTAACTTGAAGTAGAACCAAAGAGCACCAATTAAAGCGATAATAGTATAGATAAGCAAACGATGCTTCATATTAAGACCCCCACCACCTAGAGATCCTTTGCCGCGAACGTCCAACCAATCATCGAATAAACCAATTAAGGCCGAAGCCACTAAAGCACCGAGCGGTAATAAAGTCTCTGATCTAGTTAGAAAGTTTAAATTCTTTAAAATCGCCCAAGGAAAAATTTGAGACAAAACTGAAAAAGTTAAAGCAAAAACTAAAACTGTACCCCAAATTAAAATACCACCCATAGTTGGCGTTCCTTCTTTATGAGCATGTAATTTAGAAAAAACTGGAGTTTCCCCGCTATTTCGAATCTTTTTACCTAAATGATGTTTATAAAGAAAATTAGACAATAATGGAGTAATAAAACCAGCGAATAAAAAGGCGCTAGTAGATAATAATAAAATTTTAATGATATAAAAATCTTGCATAAGAAAAACTTTATCTAAAATTGATGATATAAACTAAAACTAGAGAGCTAAGCATTCCCAAGTTAGCCAAAACCATACCAGCCATTAAATAATGGGATTCGATACGAAAATGACGACCAGGGCCAAAAACAAATAACAAAATAATTGATAAAACTAAAAATAGTAAACCAATAGCTGGAAAATAGAAAATAGTGCTAGGGTCACCAATCCAATCGATACCAAAATCAACATTATAGTGAAGCACTAAAGAATCGCCAGTTAAATTCTTAAAAATAAAAGAAGACAACCACCAAGATGCCGCTTGAATTAAGACAGTTCCCCCTAAATACCAACGGTTTGGGTGAAAACTAAAAAACTCGCCAGTAATATTAGCGATTTTTATACGTAAAGAATAAAAGCGTTCGTAAAGTTTAGAATATAACATAATACTAGCTAAAATGGGCTTAAACACGATTTACTTTAATAGTCTAACACATTTTAAAAATAATATAAATAATGTATAATAAGCATATGGATTCTAAAATTATCAAAAAATTATTGGCCTACGCCAAACAGCATGAAATTGTTGATTTAGCCATTACCCAAAAAAATGGTAATCATATTTTATGGGGCGAAAATGGTCTCACAAAACATCAATTAAAACTACCTGCTAAATTTGAAGCAGAACTGGGTTTAGCTTACCGTCGTTTATTATCACTTGCACCAAGCGACTTAGTTAGTGGTGTTTATTTCAAAGATCACGATTCTGCTTTTAAAATTTCTATCATTCCTGATAATGACGGCGAAAAAATAATAATCAACACCGTTGCTAAAACTAGAAGAGTAATGTCACTATCTCGCTTAGGCCTCGGTCGTAATGAGAAAAAAATCATTGAAAATTTCTTGAGAAGACGCCGCGGTTTAATTATTATTGGCGCTGATGATAATCAAGGTAAAACAACCACTCTTTATTCACTACTTCAAAAAATTGATAAAGATAAAAGAACTTGTTATTTATTAGAAAAACATTCTGAACTAGAACTTGATGAAATAAATAAAATTATTAGCTCTGGTGAAAAAAGAATTACTGATTTAAATCGAATTTTAAAAAGTGATAGTGAAGTAATTGCCGTAGATGACGTAGACCAAGATTTACTTAGCGAATCACTGGCCGCTGCTAATGCTGGGCGTTTAGTTATTACTGGAATTAAAGTTGATAACGCCACTTCTTTAGTTGATAAAATTAGAAAAATTGCCTTAAATGAAGAAGTACCTATTTTATTAATTTACCAGAAGCTCCTAGTTAAAAATTGTCCTCATTGTCTTAAGGCTTATCTTGTAAATGAATCCGATGAACTCATTACTAAATACTGGCCTAAAGAAAAAAAGTATATTCCTAAACATTTCTTTACTAGTGCTGGTTGTCATAGATGTAATCATTCTGGGGTAAACGGACAAATTGCTTCTTTTAATCTAATTGAGATTAATAAAAAGGAAGTAAATATTTTATCATCACTCGCTTCCGATGTTTTACAAAAAGCCGCTAATGGCTTAATCTCCATGAGTAAATTTATTGCCGAACATAAATCTGTTTCAGATAAAAAATTATGAAAATTAGTTGTGTTATTCCCGCTTATAACGAAGCCAAAAAAATAAATTTAGTTATCGAGAAGGTCTTACCTTTAGTCGATGAATTAATCGTGGTTGATGATTGCTCCAAAGATAATACTTATGAGTTAATTAAAGCTACTCGAGCGATTGCCCTGCGTCATCCGATTAACCGCGGACAAGGAGCAGCTCTACAAACTGGTGACGAATACGCCTTAACTAATGGAGCTGATATTGTCGTTCACTTCGATGCTGATGATCAATTTAAAGCTGAAGAAATTCCTAGTTTGATTGCTCCAATTGTAAATGGCCAAGCTGATGCTGTCTTTGGTTCTCGTTTTTTAGGTAGTGCTAACTTCCCTTTTACAAAACGATTTATTATCATGCCAATTGCTAGACTAGCTAATCGTTTATTTGGAATTAAGATGAGCGATCCACAAAGTGGTTTTAGAGCTTTAAACAAAGAAACACTAGCTCAAATAAAAATTGAAAATCGAGGCATGGCTCACTGTACGGAAATTCTTTATAAAACTTTTAAAACTAAAGCTAGAGTTGTTGAAGTGCCAATCACCGTAACTTATCATGAATTTGGACAAAGCTTTGGTGGTGGTTTTAAAATTATTAAAGATCTACTTATTCATAATTTTATTAAATAACATGATTACTCTACAACAATTAATCGCTTTGATTATTATTGCTTTTTTTGTTTACCGTTTATTTCAACAAAGAAATAAACAACAAATTAGTGGCAGTGAATTTTATCTATGGTTAACTTTTTGGCTTGGTTCAGGGCTAGCAATCGTGTTCTTAAAAGAGTTCGATAAACTAGCATCTACTCTTGGTTTTTCAGCCAGTGGTATTAATTTACTTTTTTATTGCGCTACTTTAATTCTGTTCTACTTTATTTTTAAGCTTAGACTTAACTTAGCTAAATTAGATCGCAACCTAACTGATTTAACCCGAGAAATTACCTTATTAAAGAAATAAACTATGAAAATAGCTCAAGTTGTTTGTGCTTATCCTCCTTACGCCGGTGGTATCGGTCAAAGCGCCAAACGTTTTGGCGATATTTTAGATACCGAATACCAAGTAACTACCTTTACTTTAAAACCACAAATAGAAGTTGCTACTAATACAGATAAGGTAAAATATTTAAATCCTTTTTTCCGTTACGGCCACGGCGGCTTACCATTTTCTTTATTATTTTCTTTAAAGAAATTTGATTGTATTTATTTACACTATCCTTTTTTTGGAGCCAGCGAAATCGTCTGGCTATTTTTATTATTTAATAAAAAGACTAAATTAGTTATTCATTATCATATGGATACTGCTGATTTGGCCTGGTTTTTAAAACCATTAGCTTGGCCAAGTTCTTTAATTAAAAAATCTTTGTTTAAAAGAGCTAACACTATTATCTCTGGTAGTCTAGACTATGTTCAAAATAGCCAAATTAGTAACTTAGTTAAAAAATATCCTAAAAAATTTAAAGAGGTTCCCTTTGGTTTAGATACTAATTTATATAGTCCTAGAATTCCTGAAGGTGGTCACGGCGTAATTGCTAAAACTAAAGAAATCGTAAATTTTGTAACTAAAAATTTTATTAAACGTGGGCAAGTTAATTTATTATTTGTTGGCGGCTTAGATAGTGCTCATTATTTTAAAGGTTTAATTATTCTTTTTGAAGCTCTAACTAAAATTGAACACAAACACTGGCGTTTAAATATTATCGGTTCTGGTAATTTAAGGGGAAGCTATCAGCGACAAGCTGAGGCTCTAGGCCTTAGTCGTAAAATTAAATTTTTAGGTCGCCTAGATGAAACTACTTTAATTAAAACTTATCAATCATCAGATATTTTTATCTTACCATCGATTAATCGACATGAAGCCTTTGGTTTAGTATTAACTGAAGCTATGGCTTGTGGCGTGCCTGTTATCGCCTCAAACTTGCCAGGAGTACGAACCGTGTTTCGTGATGGTTTAGATGGTTTAACGGTTGAACCAGGCAATGCTCAAGATTTAGCTGAAAAACTAGCCGAACTCATTGGCGATGAACCAAAAAGAAGTGATATGGGAAGAAGTGCTAGATCATACGCTATTTCTCGCTATTCCTGGGAACAAGTGGAGAGTAAACTAAAAAAAGCTTTTCTATGAAAATTTGTTTAATCAATAATTTATATAAACCTTACCAAAAAGGCGGCGCCGAACGCGTCGTCGAAATTTTAAGTAACAAACTAAGCGATTTAGGCCATCAGGTTTTTTTAATTAGCACTAAGACTAAGATAACTAAAGATAATGAAGAAAAAAATGTTTATTATTTAAGTTCTAGCTATAGCGAGTTAAATCAATTCTCTTTTATCAAACGTCTAATTTGGCAAATAAATAATTTAATAGATTTAAAAAAATATAAAGAAATTAGTTTAATCATTAAAAATGAAAAACCAGATTTAGTTATTACTCATAATCTGATGGGCTTAGGATTACTTACCCCAAAAGCAATTAAAGAAGCCAAGATAAATCATATTCACGTTCTACATGACATTCAATTATTACATCCATCAGGATTAATGTATTATGGACAAGAAAATTTAATTAATTCCATTTTTGCTAAAACATATCAAAAAATAGTCAATTTATTATTTAACAATAAAAATTTAACGATTGTTTCCCCTTCCAAATGGTTACTAGACCTACATCAAGCTCATGGTTTATTTAAGAATAATCAAACAAAAGTTATTCCTAATCCTTTTGTTAAACCTGAACTTAATTATCAAAAAATAGAATCTAAAGATTTTATCTTTATTGGACAATTAGAAGAACATAAAGGCTTAGATTTATTTTTAGCTGCCGCCGCTAGATTCACCGACTATAATTTTTTAGTAGTAGGTGATGGCTCGCTAACAATTAAAGGGGCAAATAATATAAAAGTATTGGGACGAAAAAACTCCAATGAAGTAAGCGTATTATTAAATAATAGCTTAGCTGCCATTATTCCTTCTCGTTGTTATGAAAACTCACCAACAGTGATTTATGAAGCCGCCGCCGTAAACACACCTGTTATTGCAGCCAACCTAGGTGGCATTCCAGAATTAATTGAAAGATTTGGAGGCTTACTATTTGAACCAGATAATTTAGATAGCTTAATAATGACTATAGAAGAATTTATTGAACATGGTGTTATATTAAAAAATCAAAATAAAAATAAAAACTACGCTGAAGAAATATTGGCGTAATTACTCTTTATCACTAAAAATTACCAAGCGTTCTGGATAATTTTTTAAAACTTTATTCCAAACACCATCGCAAGTAATTAAATTTAAATGTGATTTACTATCACTAACACTAAAAATTTCTGGTACTTTAGCATCTTGATTATATCTCTGTAATTTTTTAACCACAAAAGTGTTTACTATACCATTCTTATCTTGTAAATAAATTTTATCACCTGGTTTTAAGCTCGCTAAGTTATTAAATATAGCCGGTAAGCCACTTTTAAAACCAAAATGTCCAACAATCACGGTGCTACCATTATCACCTGGTTGAGCGCTAAGATTAAACCAAGCTGCTTTAGAGATATTTTCTGGAACAGCAACAGCCCCTTTAGCTGTTAATCCTACCTCCTCTAAAATAGTATTAATTTTAATACTAGGAATTTTAAGATATAAAGGTGAAGCAATTATATTTTTTTCTTTAGCAATCACCACAGGGGTAAAGTCGGCAATTGAGTCTACAATGGAATCAGTTACTGGAGTATTATTATTAAAAAAAATAATAACGGCAACATAACTAAAAATTATAAAAATAAGAAAAAGCTTTTTTACTGAATCAGTTTCTTCCATAGCTTTATATAATAAAGACTCCCTAAAAACGGAGTCTTTATTATTTTATAGAATATTTAAATAAATAATCTAGACTTTACGTTTTTTAATAATTACCATTACAAAACCCAATCCTAGTAAAGCCAGTCCCGCTGGAAAAACAATATTCCAGGGACCACTCTTAACAGTCTCTGTAAAACCAGTATTAGGTAAACTAGGAACAAAAGTTAAAACCGTGGTAGTTGCAACAGTAATGGTAGTTGATACTACTTTAGGAGGAGTAGTAGAAGTAGTGGCAGTAGTAGTCGCTATAACTACTGGAGTAATAGAACTAGTTCCGTTATTAACAACGACTGTAAGAACAGCTGTCGCGCTCGTTGTTTGTTGATAAGGATCATCACTTTTAGCAGTAGCCGTTACTGTATTAGTGGTAGTTTTGGATAACGTAGCATCACAAGTATATTTCCAAATCTCACCTGGTTCAATTTTCCAATTTTTATTTAAATCACCAGAAACTAAAGTCACTGGACCACACTTATCATCACTTACTAAAATACTAGTAAGTGCTTGTTGTCCACCAACGTTCCAAACAGAATAAGTGTATGTAATTAATCCAGTACTAGCTAAAGATAAATGATTAGCAGTTTTAGAAACACCAATTATTGGTAAAACTGGACTTGGTCCACCACTATAGACTGGGGCTGGTGTTGGAATATAAGTATTAGTAATTGTACAAGTTTTATCAGAACTAGAGGTAAGAGTTACATTACCACTGGAATCACAGTCACCACTAAAACTTTCTGTGTAAGAAGAATTAGCATCCTCACTAACAACATAAGTTCCAGCCGATAAAGAATATAAAGTTCCCGGCGTAGATGTACCAACAGCTGGGCTGCCGATAACATTTACGTTAGAATTTTTTACGTACAAATTAAAACTAGCGGGTATAGCAGAACCACCACCAGTATTTACCACTGTTTTGATTATATGAAGTGTAGCTGGAGTAGAAGAAATAGTATTAGCATCAAGAGTTACTTGGGTTTGCGATAAAGCTTTACCGTGAAAAACAGCACCAGTTTGCATCACAATCTGTTTAAGACTTAAAATTGTTCCATTAAAAGTTGAATAAGTACCCAAAGTAACACCAGTACTACTACCAGCTACTTGCCAGAAAACATTTTCCGCTTTAGCACCACCAGTAAGTAATATTTTAGTACCAGTAGCGATACTACCAGCCGAAGCTGAATTAAGATCACCGGCAATTTGAAAAATCCAAACATCATTTGCGCCACCAGATAAAGTAATGTGATCAGTCACAGTAACATCACTGCTCCACTTATAAATTCCCGGAGTAAAAGCAGGTGTAGTTGAACTAAGAAGTCCAGCATCAACTTCTGTTGCTGTAGGTCCAGGTCTACCAGCAGCATCAGTATAAGCCGCCTCCATAGCACTAACAGCCGTTGTCATGTTAGACGGTGTAGGTAAAGCATAATTAGAAGCATATATATTCCCTGTTACCTGAGCTGAGGTCGAAAAAATATTAGACGCATCCATCACTAAACTAAAACCAGTCATACCACTGGCAGCCGCCGGACTAATACCAACATTACCAATAATTGAAGTAGCACCAGTTGTAGTCACCGCTGTTTTAGCTAAGATAGAAAAATTGCCAGCTGTTCCCAAATTAACACTTGCAGGACCAGCAGCACTAGCTGGTATTAAAAGATTAAAGCCCATAGCCATCAGCATAAATCCGACCAGCAACATCGGCATTATTGAATTTTTTAAATTTTTTTTCATAATTTTTTTAGATTATTTTTAGGCTATGTTAAGTTTAATATTGCTTTATTTTATAAACAGTGGTAATTATATATCATAGTCTCCTGACTTTTTGTCAGAGACAAAAATAATATAATAAACTTTTACTAGTAAATATTTAGTTGTATACTAATTATAGTAAAGTTTTACTATAAAGTCAATTTATGAGCAAGCTTATACTGCCGATAGCTAAAAATATCAAAGAACAAAGACAAAAAAAGGACTTATCTCAAGATAAGTTATCTAAGTTAGCTGGTGTAACCTTGCATACTATTACCAAAATAGAATCCGGAGCAACTCTTGACCCACGCGTTGAAACAGTTAAAAGAATTGCCGATGCTCTAAATTGTAGTGTTGATAAACTATTAGAAAACAAATAAAAAAAAGACTTCCCTTAGGAAGTCTTTTTTTCTATAAACAATTAACCATTAAATCCTTGCAAACGATTACTAGCTTGTAAAGAGAAGATGGTTTTTTTAATACCATTTTCTAAAGTTACCACCGGCATCCAACCTAATTCATTTCTAGCTTTATAAATATCCGGTAACAATAATTCACTCATAAATAGTTTTTGTTCGGAATAAGTTATTTGAGAACTTGACTCAGTGTCTCGAATTATCATATTAGCGATGTCTGTCATATTAACATCTACATCGGAACCAACATTAATTGGACCACTTAAATCAGAACTCATTATTTTACAGGCCGCATCAACAGCATCTTCAACATAACAAAATGATGATGAAAAATTATGATCGCCATAAATCACTAAATCTTTATTATCTAAAGCGGCGCTAATTAAATCAGGAATAAGTTGTTCATCTTCCATACTCATTCTTGGTCCATAAACTCTAAATAAACGAAGTATTTTAGCGTCAATTTTGTAAACATCGCGATAACAATTTACCATTGTTTCCGAAAAGCGCTTCCCTTCATCATAGGTACTACGATCAGATAAATGATCTACTAAACCAACTTCGCTCTCCTTTATTTTACGTCCAACATTATTAACATCACGACCACCATAAACTACTGATGATGAAAAATGCAAAAACTTAGACTCATTTTTGACCGCTAAATTAAGTAAGTTACGAGTCACTAAAGAATTGGAATCTAAAATGGCAATTCGATTATCTAAAAAATGACGAGGTGACATTGGACAAGCTAAATTATAAATTTCTTGCACTCCTTGAAATTGAATTTTAAATTTTTCTAACCCAGAAATAGATTCTAAATCTAAAGGATTAGTTAAATCATAATTAATAAAAGCAAAATCAGGATTAGATAATAAGTGATCGATGTTTTTTTCAGAACCACTAATAAAATTGTCCACGCAAATTACTTTGCAGGTTTTAATAAGTTCGTCGCAAAGATGTGAGCCAATAAAACCAGCACCGCCAGCTACTAGAACGTTCTTTTTATCAAAAATTACTTTTTTAGCCATATTATTAAAATTAACTAATTATTAAACTTAAGCAAGGAAACACTAACACCACCAGTAAAATTATCTTCATAAGCATAAAAAGAATCAACCAAGCTACCATCACTATTAAAGACTCGAACATGAGGCGTTGCCCCACTTTTAGCGCCAGTAATAATTTCTCCTAAACCATCATTACTAATATCACCTACCGCGATATTAACACCGCCCTGCCAATTCTCGCCATAAGCCAAGAATTCTTTCTTCAAAGTTCCCAAATTATTAAAAATTCTTATTAGTGGTTTATACTTTCCAGCTGGAGCAACAACAATTGATTGTTTATGATGATCTTTACGACCATAAACACCAGCGACAGCTACGTTAACACCACCGGTATAAGTTTTTGGATAAACTAAAAATGATCCCTGCAATTTAGATTGTGTACTATAAATTTTTACTAATGGTGGGCGATTTAATCCAGCACCAACAATAATTTCATTTTGACCATTATTATCGACATCACCAATAGCAACCGTAAGGCCGCCTCTAGTTTTAGAATCATCAGCAAAAAATTGTCTTAAGATTCTACCTTCACCATTAAAAATTCTTACATGTGGGCCACCACCAGGACCAGGAGCTGTCACAATATCAAAGACACCATTATTATCAAAGTCACCAACTGCCAGTCTAACACCGCCTTTAAAACTTTTATCGTAAGCTAAAAATTGTTTTAAAAGTTTTCCGGTTTTACTATAAATTCTAATCCAGGGCTCACTGCCCTTTTCAGCGGCTAAAACAATTTCGCTTTCACCGTCACCATTTACATCACCACTAGAAATATTAAAACCCGTTTTTAAATCAGGGACACTAAAATCACTAATTACCGCACCATTTACACTAGTTACTTTAATCTTATTATTTTCCGCTGAAGGAGCAACTACTAATCTAGTAACATGATCGTACATTTTATCACGAGCTAAATTAACGGCTCCATTAGCATTAACACGACCATGCCCTAATTGACCAAGATAAGTTGGGTTAAGTAAACTAATATTATTAGCTGAACCTAAAACTAAGTTAACAATTTCTGAGCGACTTAAGTTAGGATTAACTTGAGCGACTAGCGCCATCACTCCAGAAACTACTGGTGCGGCCATACTGGTTCCCGACCAATACCCGTCATAACTAGGATCTTCCGCCTGAGGATTACCACCATAAGTAATAGTATTAAAAAAACTAATACCAGGAGCCGTAATATCAATACAATTAAAACCGTAGCTAGAAAAAGTAGTCTTCTGATCTAAGGCATCGGTAGCGGCCACACCAATAACCATATTTTCACCATTAGGCCCATCCATACAAGCTGGGTAAATTGGTGATTTACTAGTATTGCGTCCTTCACCATTACTTTGGTCATTGCCAGCGGCAGCGACTACAATTACACCTGCTTTATACGCCCGAGCAATAGCATTATACAAAGAATCACTATAACTATAAGTAACAAAACTCAAATTAATAATATCGGCACCATTAGCTACCGCATAATCAATTGCTCTTACCACTGAACTAATTTTACCTTCACCTTTATCATTTAAAACACGAAGTGGAATAATATTTGATTTCCAGGTAACACCAGTTACGCCCTTACTATTATTGCCCTCAGCACCAATAATTCCGGCAACCATAGTCCCATGAGAAACACCAGCTTCAGTCCAATTAGTATCAAATTTTGGTGATGGATCAGGAACATTATTTACAAAATCCCAACCATTTACATCATCTATAAAACCATTATGATCATCATCAATACCATTTCCTGGTATTTCACCAGTATTAATCCAGATATTATTTTTTAAATCTGGATTATCAATATCAACACCAGAGTCGATAACAGCAATATTAATATCCGGGGTTTCTTTAATTTTTGTCCACGCTGAATCAGCCTCAATTTTTGGTAAATACCATTGTCTGAGGTAATAAGGGTCGTTTGGTGTTATACCTGCTTCCACCGATAATAAAGGTGAAAACAAAAATAAAACAATAAAAAAAGATGTTAACCATTTCTTCATAACACCATAATCATAACATATTTAAAAGCGATTTTCTATCACGGCTAAAGTCTCTTGAGCACAAGTAAGCCAGCTAAATTTTTTAGCTTGTTCTAGGCCTTTTATAGTAAATTGTTGTTGTAAATCTTTATCTAAAACTAATTTTACCATTGCCTCAGCAATCGCTCTTTTATCATTCTGGTCAAAATAAACCACTGCTTCACCAGCTACTTCATGTAAAACAGGAATATCAGAGACCGCTGTTACAGTGCCACAGGCTAAAGATTGTAAAACTGGAATACCAAAACCTTCGTGTCTAGTTGGAAAAATAAAAGCCGAAGCCCCCTTAAAAATATTTGGCATATCAGCTTCTTCCACCCAACCAGGCATAATTACCTCTTTACCTAAATTAAATTCTTCAATTGCATATTTAACTTCATCATAACCATAGCTAGCATTACCAATCAAAACTAATTTCTCTTTAATTTGAGGATAATCACTACGAATAATAGATAAGGCCTCCACTAAGAAAGAAGTGTTTTTCTTTTTTTCTAAGCGACCAACGTAAAGATAATATGGTTTAGTAATATTATATTTATTTAAAACGGCAGTAATTTCTTCTTCATTACGACTTTTATTAAATAAATCTTCAGGATAACCATTGTGAACTACCGAAATAATATTAGCTTTTGTTTTAGGGTAATAACTTAAAATTTCTTCTTTAGTAAAATTGGAAACCGTAATTATCTTAGAAGCGTGATTTAAAGCAAAAGAAGTTGACCAATTTAAATACTCTAGAGAATTGCCTTCATACTTCCCTAAAGTAATTAAACGAATAATAAATTTTAGAGCACGACGTCTAAATTTAGTACTAGCTTTTGGGGCTTCTTCGCGATAAATATTAAGTTCTCGCACAAAAGCCACATCATGAATGGTGTTAATAGTTTTTTTAGGATGAATAAGAGGAATACCGTGAGCAGGTACGAATAAAACATCGGGACGCTTAAATAACATTTCCAGGGATAGACGTCCTAAAGTCCAAAAAGAGGTTAATGGCCAATTTAAAACTTTGTAAGAAAAATTCCAATGATCTTTAATTATTTGTAGAAGTTCAATTCCAGGATCAGTATCTAAATATAAAACATAGCGATTATTATTATCAATTTTCGCTAAATTTTTAATTAAATAGAAAGAATACCATTCAGTTCCTGTTTTATTTTTTCGATTAGCCCGTGAGGCATCAATTCCAATAACCATATAGTAAACACAAAAAGACGACTATTATTTAGTCGCCAAGATGCTTCTCTTATAAGAATCTAAATTGTCTAGAGCAATACCAGTTCCTTTGGCTACACAAAGTAAAGCGTCATCAGCTACGTAAGCAGGTACACCAGTCGTTCGAGAAATTAATTGATCAATATTTCTAAGTAAGGAGCTACCACCAGTAAGTACAATTCCTTTATCCATAATATCAGCGGCTAATTCTGGAGGAGTTGTATATAATACTCTTTTAGCGGCCACCATGATTGCTTCTAATTCATTTTGAATAGCTTCAGTTACATCATCAGAAGAAACGGTAATACTACGTGGTAAACCAGTAACGATATCACGACCGCGGATTTCCATATATAATTTATCTTCCATGAACAAAGCAGAACCAATATTTATTTTGATTTCTTCAGCTGTTCGTTCACCAATTGCTAAATTATATTTCTTACGAATAAATTCTAGAATAGCAGCATCGAATTTATTACCACCGACTCTAACAGAAGTAGATGACACAATACCACCTAAAGAAATAACAGCCATTTCAGCAGTACCACCACCAATATCAATTACCATATGACCAGTGGCTGAACCAATTGGAATATCTGCACCAATTGCCGCTGCTACCGGCTCTTTGATAATATAAGCGGCTTTAGCACCAGCCGAAATAGTCGCTTCAATAACAGCTCGACGTTCAGTTGAGGAAATACCAGCTGGCACTGCAACCATAACTTCTGGTCTAAAAAAGCGCATACCGCCTAAGGTTTTATTAATAAAATAACGAATCATCGCTTCAGTAGTTCGATAATCAGCAATTACACCGTCTTTTAATGGTTGGACAGCTCGAATAGTATCAGGAGTACGTCCTAACATATCTTTAGCTTCATTACCAACTGCTAAAATTTTATTATCATCAATAGAAATAGCTACTACTGATGGCTCATTAATCACGATGCCACGCTTTGGTAAGTAAACTAGAGTATAAGTTGTTCCCAAGTCGATTCCGATTCTTTTTATAAACATATATTAAAATTGGGATAAAATTACATAAAAAATAATATCACCCGGTGCTTCCGCCACCCGGAGTATTCTTCATCTTAGCTCCTTGAAGGTCTTTAGTCAATGAGAGAAGAATCTTCATCGCTACCCCAATCCTTGTCAGTATCTTCACCTAGACGTTCATTATTAGCCATGATTTTCTTAACTTTTTCAGTAAATTCGTAAGTATCAAATTCATCTTTAGGAAAGAAATAATCAGCCCCCATTTCTAAACTACGACTACGAGAATCTTCGTCAGAAATATCAGAAAATATGAAAATTGGTAAATCCGAAAGTTCATCGTCTTCTTTAATTTTTTTAATAAGCTCGAAACCATCTAGTCTAGGTAAAATAACATCCAAAATTAAATAATTTGGACCAAAGTCACGAATGTTATCTAAAAGCTCTTCCATCTCTTCTTCCCCTTCGCTAGTTTCCACATCAAGACCTTCAGCACTAAAGTTAGCTTCTAGGCCGTAAAGAATGTTAGCATCGTCTTCGACGATAAAAATTTTTTTCTCCATATAAAATTTATTATTTTTTTATTTTATCCCACCATGAGTGGTTATTTTTATACCAATCAATTGTAGCAGATAAGCCTTCTTTTAGGGAAATTTGTGGTTCAAAACCAATTTCAGCTTTAGCCTTAGAATAATCAATGGCGTAACGTAAATCGTGACCTAATCTATCAGCTACATAATCAATCCTATCTTCCCCACAATTCATTAAATTTAAAATATCGTGAGTCATATCAATATTACTTCGCTCACTATTTCCACCCAAGCAATAGGTTTCGCCAATCTTACCATTCTTTAAAATTAAATCTACACCTCGATTATGATCATCAACATGAATCCAATCACGAATATTCTTTCCTTCACCATAAACGGTAACATTTTTTCCTTCTATAAGATTAGTAATAAAACGAGGAATTAATTTTTCTGGATGTTGATATGGTCCATAATTATTGGAACAATTAGAAATAGTAATTGGTAATCCATGGGTGTGATAATAAGCTCTAACTAAATGATCGGAGGAAGCTTTAGAGGCACTATATGGAGAACGAGGATCATATGGAGTAGTCTCAGAAAATTTAGGAGAATCAAAAGATAAAGCACCATATACTTCATCAGTAGAAATATGATGAAAACGTTTATTACCATTATTTTTAGCCGCTTCTAAAAGAACGCGAGTACCTTCAACATTAGTTCGAATAAAATCAGCGCTGTTTAAGATAGAACGATCAACGTGACTTTCCGCCGCAAAGTGAACAATAACATCAACTTCTTTAACTAAACTATTTACTAATTCGGCATCACAAATATCACCCTGAACAAATTTATAGTTAGCGTTATTTTCAATATCGCTTAGATTTTCCAAATTGCCAGCATAAGTTAAGAGATCCAAATTAATGATAGAATCATTTGGATATTTAACTAACCAGTAATGGATAAAATTGGAGCCAATAAAACCGGCCCCACCAGTAACAAGTAATTTCATAAATTAATTTATCTTATAAGGTGAGTTTACATCTTGCTCCCAACGAACTTCATCAATTTCATCTTGTTTATTTACACCTTTGTATAATTTATCAGGAAAATTAATCGACATGGCTGGCACATCGGATACACATTTATAACCATGAACTACTCCAGGTGGCACAATTACCGTGCAAGGAAAAGAAGCACCAACAGTCATCTCTATTTTTTCTCCAAAAGTTGTTGAGTTGGCTCTTTTATCCCAAAGATAAAGAGTAAAATCACCGGCTCCTGGAAAAATAAAATAATCAGTTTGATAAACATGCTCATGAGGACCACGAGCGACGCCAGGTAAAGTCATACTTAAATAAGACATCGCTACGCCTAAATCAATTTCATCACGACGATATATTTCGATAAGATAACCACGGTCATCTTCATATTTTTTTAATTCTTTAACAATAACTCCGTTAATCATAAATTTATTTCATTAATTCTTTTTTAGTAAGCAAACCATTCTGGGCTCCCATATAAGCAATTTTATGAGCAGCATTCTTGCTGGCTAATTTAGCCGCTTTTACAATATCACCTTTATAAAATAATAAACCAGCCGCAAAGGTGGAATTATAAACATCACCGATACCAGTAGTATCTACATGTTTTTTTTCTTTAGTAATTTTTTGATGATATATTTTATCACCATTATAGAAACTAGCACCATCACCACCATTAGTAATTACTACAATTTCTGGACCGTATGATTTAATAAGTTTTAACAAATTATCAATATCTTCTAAAAATAAATGTGAATTTTTAATATTAGAGTGATCACTCAAAATTAAAGCTAAAGCTTCTTCACGATTAAGCATTAAACAATAAGTATTTTTTAGAAAAGGCGATAAACCTTTTAAACCAACGCTAAATTGTTTTGAGCCTGGATTCCAGAAAATTTTCTTATGGCCACTAGTAAATATTTGACGTAAATCTTTTATCCAATTTCCGGTCAAAGAGGCAATGTAAATATTTTCCGATTGTTTAATTGCTTTTAATCTTTTAGTATCAATACTTAAGTAATCATTAACCCCACGAGTAGTAAAAATAACCCGTTCCCCGCTATCTGTAATTAAAATAAAAGATGAGCCAGAGTCAGCTTTATTATTAATATTAATCAAAGAAGAAACAACCTTATGATCTTTAATATTTTTTAACATCGCGCGGCCATTCTCATCATCGCCAACTTCCATAATAGCGGCTGTCTTAAAGCCGAGCCCAGCCAAATTAACGGCCGCATTAGCCGCCCCGCCACCAAATAAATTGATAAATCTATCAATTCTAATTTTAGAACCATATTCAAAGGCTAAAAGTTTTTGATGCAATTTAAAAGGATTGGCTTGGCTATCAATTAAAACACCAGCATCCGTAAAAAAAGCGATATCACGAGTAGCTCCACCAATTGTTATAAAATCATACTTCATATGTCTGTATCTTAACATAATTTTATTTCTTTTCCAAAAAGAAAGGCTTTAAATGTTTGGATAAAGAATTGGCTAAATTAAAGAATAACAACATGAAAACAGTAGTCCAAAGCATTTGCCAAAATAGCTGTTTCCAGAAATAAGATTGTAATAAGAAAAAGCTAAAATCATTTTGTCCACTTTGCCAAATAGCAATTACCGAATATAACAAAATGTTATAAACAATTACACTTAAAACTGATAACACTAAAAAAGAATACAGAGAACGATTAGTTAACCATTCGTTTAAGGCAAAATCAATAATAAATACGATAGCCAAAAATACTAGAATATGTAAACCAAAAAAACTAAAAGAAAAAATATCTAACCAAAAACCCATAAACATCGCCACCACTAAAGTGGTATTGCGATTAAAAAATAACAAACAAAAAAGTAGCACAGTTAGTGGCAAATTAATTGCGAAATAAGCCGCTGGCAAGGCTGAAATAAAAGTAGCCTGAACAATCGCTACCAAAGAAAAAATTAAGAAATAAATAAGCCACTCAAAATAATATTTAAGTCGTAGCATACTTATGGAATTAAAACAGTAACAATTGTTAATGTATTAATATCAAACAATGGTTCAATATTTACATCTTGCCAAATTTCGTTACTATGATTATTAATCTGACTAACTTTACCAATTACGAGTCCACGAGAGATGTTGCCACCAAGACCAGAAGTAATAACCGTATCGCCATTATTTATTTTTTCTGATTGCGGAATATAATTCATTTTTACCGTTAATCCTAAATCACCTTCAGTAATTCCCATGGTACGATTTTGATTTTGAATAGTAGCCGCAAACTTACAATTACGATTAGTAGTAAGACAAACTTTAGATAAATGATCACGAGCCTCAGATATTTTACCAATAATAACGCCGTTTTCATTGACAACACCCAAACCTTCTTTGATACCGTCTTTAGTACCTTTATCAATTACAATATCTTGATCCCCTTCTTTAATATCAAATACTAAATTTTGAGAAATAACATTGGACAAAACATTTTTATATTTGTTAGCTGATAAAAAATTAAGTTGGGCTCGAAGTTTAATATTATCTTGTTCCAATTCTTTAAACTGAGCATTTTCCACGGTTAAACGAGCTACTTCTTTTTCCAAGGAATCATCTTTAGCAAAGATATCTTTTTGTTGTTTATTCTCTTCATAAGAATGAGAGATGCTAGAACCAGAACCGTAAAGAAAAGTCGCTAGTGGACGCACAGTAGAAACAGCTAAATTTTCTATTGGGGCTAAGACTTTTATAAAATGCAAAAAAATCACCAAGACAAAAGCCACGGGCCATAACCAAGTTTTCTTTTTTTTACCGTAAAAAGCCATAGGCCTAGTTTATTTTTCAGAAGCACTAGGAAGTACTACCTTTTCAAGTAATTCCTTATTACCTAGCAAATAACCGCAACCACGAACTACACAAGTTAAAGGATCATCAGCAATTTTAACAGGAATTTTAGCAGCTAACGAAATAGCTTTATCAAGTCCACGAAGTAAAGCGCCACCACCAGACAAGAAAATACCGCGTTCATAAATATCAGATACAAGTTCTGGAGGAGTTGTTTCTAAAATAGTTTTAATATTTTCTACCATTTTAGAAATAGTACGAGAAATCGCTTCTCTTACCTGGATATCATTAATCATAATAGCCTTAGGTAGACCAGTGATTAAATCACGGCCACGCACTTCCATTTCTTTTGGTTCATCAAGTGGCATCGCTGAACCAATTTTAACCTTAATACTTTCAGCAATTTGTTCACCAATTAAAATATTAAATTCTTCACGAATATATTCAATGATATTATTATCAAATTCATTACCAGCTAAACGAAGTGATTTCCAAGTAACCACACCGCCCAAGGAAATAACCGCAATTTCAGTCGAACCACCACCAATATCAACTACCATAGTGGCGGTCGCATCAACTACTGGTAAATGAGCGCCAATCGCCGCAGCCATTGCTTCCTCAATTAAATAAACACGACGAGCACCGGCTGATTTAGCTGCATCCTCTACCGCTTTACGTTCCACCTCAGTTAAATCCAAAGGAATACCGATTACCACACGAGGACGAGGAATTAAAGCAAAATGTTCTTGATGAACTTTATTAATAAAATACTTAAGCATTTTTTCGGTGACTTCAAAATCAGAAATAACGCCATCAACCAAAGGCTTAATAGCTTCAATGTGTCCTGGAGTTTTACCAACCATACGATTAGCCGCTTCACCAACTTCTAAAATTTCGTTGGTTCTTTTATTAATCGCTACTACTGATGGTTCATTAATCACGATACCTTTATCAGTAACGTAAACTAGAGTATTTTTAGTGCCCAAATCAATTCCTAAATCGTGGCTGAATCTTCCTAAAAGTTTGGAGAACATAGTATATTTATTTTAAATTATTTATTAAATCAGATAACGGAATTAATTTAGATTCTGTTTCTTTACGATATTTCATTTCAATATTTCCATTTTCTAAAGTTTTAGTTGAAAGCACTAAACGAATTGGACAACCGATTAAATCAGCGTCAACAAATTTTTCGCCAGCACCTTTGTCTCTATCATCAAATAAAACTTCAAATCCGGCCGCTTTTAATTCATTATAAATTTGCTCCGCTTTTTCATTTTGATTTAAAGAAATTAAATGAATCTTAAATGGAGCCACAGTTTCTGGCCAAATAATTCCCTTCTCATCATGGCAAACCTCAACAATAGTACCCATTACACGAGACAAACCAATTCCGTAACAACCCATGATAACTAATTTTTTCTCGCCACTAGCATCCATATAACTTAAATCAAATGGTTCTGAATATTTTGTGCCCAGCTTAAAAATATTACCAACTTCCACTGCTTTTTCTTGAATTAGGTCTGCACTACCACATTTAGGACAAGTATTTT
>Ga0302215_10000282_pt1 | contig 38038 bp, 25 predicted proteins | sample II_Fen_N3_1_FD_194580 | JGI IMG/M metagenome (GOLD analysis project Ga0302215, IMG submission 194580) | Peat permafrost microbial communities from Stordalen Mire near Abisko, Sweden - II_Fen_N3_1 | ecosystem: Environmental > Terrestrial > Soil > Wetlands > Permafrost | place: Sweden: Abisko... | reverse complement strand
AATTCAGCGATTGAAATTGGAGCTGCCGGTCCCGACAAAGTTGGTGGCGGTTTCCAAGTTTCACCCCGCAGAAGCCATTGAAGAGGCTTATGCGGCAGGTCAGCGGATTTTTGGTGAAAGCAGGGTTCAGGAATTATGCGAAAAGCAGCCCCTCCTGCCCCGGGACATCGAATGGCATTTCATCGGGCATCTGCAAACCAATAAGATCAAGCAAATTATTCCGTTCGTTTCGCTTATTCACGGTGTGGATAGTGTCAAAGTGCTGAAAGAAATCAACAAGGAGGGTGAGAAAATTGGACGGGTGGTGCCTTGTTTGCTGCAAGTCTTTGTGGCTCAAGAGGTAACCAAGTTCGGACTTTCGCCGGACGAGTGCAGGGAATTGGCGGTGCATCGGGATCAATTCCCATTTGTCCAGATTTGTGGACTGATGGGCATGGCGAGTCTGACAGAGAACCAAGTGCAGATCCGTACAGAGTTCAGCCAATTAAAGAATTTGTTTGAGGAGCTGAAAGCGACGTTGAGCACACCTGCATTTAAGGAACTTTCCATGGGCATGTCCGAGGACTATAAGCTTGCCGTTGAATGCGGCAGCACGATGGTTCGGATTGGCAGCCGCATTTTCGGGCAAAGACAGTATTGACCATAGGTATAAACATTAAATTCCGATAATCATGAAGAAAATCATTTTGGGTTTTTTCTGCCTGATCTTCATCAGTTCCGCAAGTGCGCAATCAGGCAAATTGCGCGTATTGGTTTCGTTCGACACGGACACCAACTTCACACTTTTGGGACCCATCAGCACCAAATCGTTGGACATCAACCTGACAGGGACCTTGCTCAAACAAATCGAACTCTTGGTGGACACGGCTTCCTTTCAATTGAGTCTGGTTGATTTTCCGGAAGAACTCGCGGCCATCAACAATCCGTCGCTTTCGGGTATTCCAAAAAAGAATCAATTGGCCAGTTGGGTGAAGGGGCTGCGCAAGAAACAAGATTTCGACCTGTTGCTTATCCTTTACAAGCCTGTTCAACTGGTTGGGCCTTACTCCTATCTGGAAGGTTTCTCCTATGGCCTGAATACCAGCAAGGAATTGGTCTTTTCACTAAATGACGCGTTGGTATTCAATGCCAGGACGATGCAGATTTTGGCTGCCACCAGCGTTGAATCCGAATCCGACTACATCGCCGGAAAGTTTGATCTGGACAAGTCGCTTCCATTTGACAACAGCCGGAACATCGAGCAGCCCATCGAAATGATCAACAAATTGAATCAGGACTTCGCACTGAAGGTTTTTCAGTGTTTGATGAGTTCAAAAAAGAAGTTGAACGGAAGCAAATAAAAAAATGGTTGCCACGTTTCTGAAGCAACCATTCCATTTATTGTTTTAGACCGGCATCTTGTCGATGCGCGTTTGATGGCGTCCGCCTTCGAAAGAAGTATTGAAAAAGACTTCGATAATGGCAATTGCTTCTTCTTTGGAAATGAAGCGGGCGGGAAGGCAAAGAACGTTGGCGTTGTTGTGTTGGCGGGCGAGTTTGGCGATGTCTGTGTTCCAGCTTAGGGCGGCACGAATATCCTGATGCTTGTTGGCGGTCATGCAGACACCTTGTCCGGAGCCGCAAATGGCGATGCCAAGGGTGGATTTACCATCTTCGATGGCTTTTGCAAGCGGATGTACATAGTCCGCATAATCACAACTATCTAGGGAATTGGTACCGAAATTCGTGAATGCGATGTTTTTGGCGGTGAGCCAGTCGAGGATAAATTCTTTAAGTTCATAACCGGCGTGATCACTGCATATCGCTACCGGATTGGCATCCAAGCTCATAGGTTCTGTTAAAATGGTTAAGGAATGCCGGATATAAAGAATTTATACCCGGCATTTCCATTTGATGTTGCTTATTTCAATAATGCTTTAACTTGGTTGTACACGTTCACACCGGTAAATCCGAGCTTTTCGTCCAGCACTTTGTAGGGAGCGGAGAAGCCAAAGGATTCCAGACCCCAGATGCTTCCGTTTTCGCCGACCAGGCCGAGTAGATTGACGGGCAAACCGGCTGTCATGCCGAAGCGTTTAACGCCGGCGGGCAGTACGGAAGTCTGGTATTCGGCAGACTGGCTGCGGAACAAACCTTCGGAAGGAACGGATACGATGCGGACTTTAATGCCGTCCTTACGAAGCAAGGCAGCACCTTCCACGAGGGTGGCCACTTCGGAACCGGAAGCGAGCAATACAATTTCGGGGTTGCCGTCGCATTCCACCACATAAGCGCCTTGAGCGGCTTTGGAGGCTTGTGCGTAGCTGGTTCCGGGCAGGTCGACGATGTTCTGGCGGCTCAGGATGAAGCCGGTCGGTGTCGTGGTGTTTTCGAGGGCCAGCTGATAGGCAACCGTGGTTTCCTGAACGTCTGCGGGACGAAGCACCAGCATGGAGTTCTTGCCGTGGTGGTTTTTCAGTTTTTCCATCAGACGAATCTGAGCTTCCTGTTCAACGGGTTCATGAGTTGGTCCGTCTTCACCGACGCGGAAGGCATCGTGTGTCCAGATGAACTTGACGGGAACACCCATCAGGGCAGCCATGCGGACGGCTGGTTTCATGTAGTCGGAGAATACGAAGAAGGTACCGCAGGCGGCGATGACACCTCCGTGGAGGCCCATGCCGATGCAGACGCAGGCCATGGTGAGTTCGGCAACGCCAGCTTGGAGGAATGCTCCGCTGAAGTCGTCCTTGGTCATGGCTTTGGTATTTTTGAGGAAACCGTCGGTCTTGTCGGAATTGGACAAGTCGGCGGATGCGACGATCATGTTTTCAACATTTTTGGCCAGGAAGCCGAGAACGGTGGCGGAGGCGGCGCGGGTGGCTTGTCCGCCTTTTTGTTCGATGGAGGACCAATCGAGTTTGGGCGCGGCACCGGTGAACCAAGCTTCCATTTTGGCGGCAGCTTCAGGGTTTTTGGCGGTCCATTCAGCCTTGGCGGCGTAGCGGGCGGCTACGATGACGGCGAGTTCAGCAGCGCGTTTGGCATAGAGTTCAGCCACTTCGGGGAAAATAGCGAAGGGTTCTTCGGGATTTCCGCCCAAATTGGCGATGGATTTTTCATAGTTGGCTCCACATTCGCTCAATGGCATGCCGTGGGTGGCGCATTTCTTTTCGAAACTGCTGCCGTCGCCGGCTACGGCACCTTTGCCCATGATGGTCTTGCCGATGATGAGGGTGGGCTTGCCTTGAACGGCTTTTGCGGTATTCAAAGCGGTACGAAGTTGTTCAACGTTGCTGCCATCCACTTCAATGACTTCCCAACCCCAGGCTTTATACTTGGCGGCGGTATCTTCGCTCGAAACGGAACTGGTTTCGGTAGAAAGCTGAATGTCGTTGGAGTCGTAGAACATGATGAGGTTGTCCAAACCCAAGTGACCGGCCAAACGACCTCCCCCTTGCGAAATTTCTTCCTGAACGCCACCGTCTGAAATGTAGGCGTAAATAGTCTGGTTCATTTGTTCACCGAATTTGGTCTTAAGGAACTTGGCGGCGATGGCTGCTCCTACTCCATAGACGTGACCTTGACCGAGCGGACCGGAAGTATTTTCAATTCCACGTTCGATGTCTACCTCGGGGTGACCAGGCGTGGGACTGTCCCATTGGCGGAACTGCTTGAGTTCGTCCAACGTGAACTTGCCTGCCAAGGCCAATTGCGAGTACAGCATGGGTGACATGTGACCCGGATCCAGGAAAAATCGGTCACGTCCTTCCCATTTCGGGTTCTTGGGGTCATACACTAAGAATTCGGAATAGAGGAGATTGATAAAATCGGCTCCTCCCATGGCGCCACCGGGGTGTCCGGACTTGGCTTTTTCCACCATGGATGCAGCCAGAATGCGGATGTTGTCGGCTGCTTTAGTTAAAAGGGCGGTGTTATTCATACGTTGACTTGAAAATTTTGCGCAAAGATACGGAATGTTTGCTAAATTTGCCTTCATGAAAAAGACAATTTACACCATTATATATATCAATCTGATGGCGTTCGGTTTCATTTTGACAGGTTATGCGATGCCTGCCTACCGAAATCCCATCGAAGTCACCCAGCCCGATGGTTCAAAATTGACCATCTTGCTCAAAGGGGACGAATTCCTCCATTTCGCTCAAACGACGGATGGTTACGACGTTAGGCAGAACCAGGACGGATTCTACACATATGCATCCAGAGATGCCGATGGCAGACTCGTTGCTGGTGATGTCGTCGCTAAAAACGTGAAGGACCGCACCATGACCGATTTGACGTTTCTAAACAGCGTCAAAAAGGGAGGTACGTTTTCAGCCTCTGTTTTGAGCAGTGCCTTTCATAAACGAATGAGCATGGCAAACCGAGGGGGGACTGCACTGCGCATCGTCAAGGACCTTCCTCCAGGATTGCTTTCCGACTACCCGAGAACAGGGTCCCCAAAATCGTTGGTCATTCTTGTTAATTTTGCCGACAGCACCTTTAAACCAGCCGATACGGGTTCCGCCTTCACCGACATGCTGAACTTGCAGGGGTACAACTTGAACAATCATGACGGAAGTGTTCGGGATTACTACAAATACAATTCCCACGGCCTTTTCTCGCCTGAATTCGTGGTCGTAGGGCCGGTGACCGTACCAAGTCCCATGGCGTATTATGGGGAGAACGACAAGGACGGTAACGATATGAGGCCTGCAAAAATGGTTTATGACGCCTGCAAAGCTGCGGACAATCTGGTCAATTTCGCCGATTTCGACTACGATTTCGACGGATATGTGGACAACGTTTATATTTATTACGCCGGTAAGGGTGAAGCGGACGGCGGGGTGGCCAGCACCATCTGGCCGCATTCCTGGTCGTTGGCAGCTTCGGGAGATACCTTGACGTTGGATGGAAAAAAGGTGAGCGCTTATGCCTGCAGCGGGGAACTGAACGGTCGAACAGGTCAGATGACGGGGATGGGCACCTTCACGCATGAATACAGCCACATCTTAGGATTGACGGACATGTACGATGTGGATTACGACAAATACAACGGGGATGCGTTCGACCTGAATTATTGGTCGTTGATGGCTTATGGTGCGTACAACAACAACTCCTGCACGCCGCCCTGCCTGACCTTGCCGGAACGGTATCTGCTCGGTTGGGCCACGCCGGTGGAGCTGAATTCGTCCCAGAACGTCGCTGTATCCGACATGGGTTCCACCAATACCGGTTACATCATCAAAACTTCCAACAGCGGAGAATATTACCTGATTGAAAACAGACAGTGGAACAAAAACGTATGGGACGCTTACCTGCCCTATCACGGCATGCTGATCTATCACATGGATTTGAGAACCGACGCGCAACTGTCGGTGAATTACTGGGGCACCACCATGAACCTCAACATCAGCGACATGTGGCGGATGAACGTGGTCAACGCCCTGGCCGACCATCAATGTTGCGACATTGAGGAAGCCGACAACATTCAGTTGATGTATAACGGCAAGAACGCGACCGAATACATTGCCAGCATCATGGCCGACCCCTTTCCGGGCATGACCGGTGTCAACCGTTTTTCGGACAATACCGCACCATCCATGAAAACGTGGAGTGGTGCAACCCTTGGCAAACCCTTGTCGGAGATTACAGAATCCAACGGCGTGATTCGGTTCAAGTTCATGGATTTCTCAGGTTTCACAAAAGCTCCTAAAGTTCTGTCAGCCAAATCAGTCGGGCCATACTTCTTCACTGCGGTCTGGAATTCAGTCAACAATGCCACCGGTTATTACGTCGACGTGTTTACGCTCGACCAGACGGTTCATCCATCGGTCAAGAACTATTTGGCCGGATTCCAGAACAAATTGGTTTCGGATACGACCCTGACCGTACAAGTGGCAAACGACTTGACCACCTATTATTACCAAATGCGGGGCACCGTCAACAATACGCTCTACACGCCCATGTCCGACAGCATCTCCCTGACGACGACAGACGGAAAGCCGGTTTCACAGCCTGCCACACTCATTGATACCTATTCCTTCCGGGCGAACTGGCAAAAAGCGACGTGGGCGACTGGATATTATTTGGATGTCTATTCTTTGGACAGCAATTCGGGCGATACGACGTGGCTGGAAGGGTATCAGAATTTTTACCTCACAAAAAATTACCTGGATTTGAGTGATTTGGATGACCAGACCACCTATCATTATCTGATTCGTGCGACGAACGGTACGGTAACCTCCCGAAATTCCTCCCTCACAACGGTTTCCACCGTCAAAGCAACGGAGATATTGGCGTACTCGAAAGACAGGGTCATCGTATTGAAGGGGATGGACAAAGGTGGTAAAGTCACCGTACATTCCATCGATGGCAAATTGATTGCTTCGACAACCAATAGCCATATAGAAGTCTATAAATCAGGCATTTATCTAATTTCTGCAACCCTTAACGGCAAACAAAAGCATTTGAAGTTACTGGTTCCGTAAAAAATCCCATATGAAATCCATTTTGAAAAAAATAACGGACATTTCCTTTTCCATGTTGGTTTCCGTTTCCTTGTTGTTGCTTTTTGCAATCAGCATCGGATATGCCACCTTTTTGGAAAGCAGCCAAGGCACAGAAGTGGCCAAAAGCTTGGTTTACAATGCACATTGGTTGGAGGTCCTCTATGTCTTGCTGGTAGTCAATTTAATTGGCAGCATCTTCAAATACGATTTGGTTCGACGGCAGAAATGGTCGGTATTGGCCTTTCACTTGGCTTTCCTGCTGATTCTTTTTGGAGCGGCAGTGACTCGATTCACCAGTTCCGAAGGCATGATGCACATTCGGGAGGGTCAGTCCAGCAACGAAATCAGTTCAGACAAGACTTCCCTCCGCATCGTTGCCAAAACAGGAGAAACAAAAGTGGAACGCAGCGTGGAGGCGCAGTTCGGCCAGAAATCATCCACCTTGGTGAATGAATCAATGATAGTGGGCGGCAAGACCATCACCGTTGAAAATGAGCTGTTCGTACCCAATGCGTTTGAAACCATCGTTCCCGACGAACAGGGCGAACCGGCGGTTTCGCTCTTTGTGTTGGATGCCGACAACAATAGGATGGACGGCATCTTGACCAAGGACAAACGCATCACGTTCAAAGATATGACGCTGACGTTTTCGGACTCCGCATCCTCGGCCGACATTGTATTTTCAGAATCCCCGCAAGGCATCCGATTTGTTTCGAGCATGCCCGTTTCGCAAATGGGCATGATGAAGAAGGATCAACACATGTTCATGCCCGGACAACCCATTTTGGCCGTTGCCAAGACCTTGTACACCATCAACCATTTGGTTTTGGTGGTCAAGACGTATTTACCCAAAGCCAAGGTCAATCTGACACAGGCTGTTCCGGGAGCGGATGCATCGGGCATCTTGAGGGAGGGAAAAGATGCCGTGGTTTTCAAGGTGAGTGACGGCAACCAAGTGAAGCGGATCAACGTGTTCAGCGATTCAAATCCATTGACGGAATCGTCGCAATGTCAGTTGGGCGACGTGAATGTGCGGTTATCGTACGGGGTCATGCCGCAGCTGCTGCCATTCAGCATCACCCTGCGTGATTTCCAATTGGAACGGTATCCGGGATCGAACAGTCCTTCGTCGTATGCCAGTGAAATCACGGTGACGGATACGGAACGCAGAATTGTGCTGCCCTACCGAATTTTTATGAACAACATCCTGAAGTACAGGGGCTACCGATTTTTCCAGTCTTCGTATGACGAGGATGAGCAAGGCACGATTCTGTCGGTGAGCCACGATTATTGGGGCACTTTTTTAACGTATGCGGGCTATTTGATGTTGGTTCTGGGTTTGGTTTGGACGTTGTTCAACAAAAACAGCCGATTCCGTACCTTGCTGAAATTGAGTGGGGAGCTTCATAAAAAACGTCTTGCCGTTTTGGTTGGCCTGATGCTTTTGATGGTTGGAGTTCAGGCACAGACGGTTACTAAAGAAAAACACCTCGATGAGGTCGGTCGGTTGCTCATTCAGGATTTAAATCAAGGCCGAATCGAACCGTTCAGCACCTTCGCTTCGGATGTGTTCCGCAAGATTTCCAAGAAAACAAGTTACAAGGATGCTGCTCCAACGGAGGTCATGTTGGGCATGATGTGCAACCCTTCCTACTGGCAGAATGAGCCCATCATCAAGGTTGGCAACGACAAGCTTGAAAAGGAACTGGGGGGAGTGGACGGATATGTATCTTTCAATCAGCTATTTGATTTTGAAAACGGCAATGCTTACAAACTGAGCGAAAAGGTGGATGCGGTCTACCACAAGGAACAAACCACGCGTGACAAGTACGACAAGGAGGTTCTGAACGTGGATGAACGCGTCAACATCTGTTACGAGGTCTACTCGGGAGCGTTGCCTGCCCTGTTGCCCGTCAAGGGACACCCGGATGCGAAATGGACGACCCTGGCAGGGGAAACGAATAAGCCTGGGCTCGCAGAAGGTTCGCCAAACATGGAGGGGGCGGGTTCGATGGAAAACGTTCCGGCCGAGATGAAGGCCGCCATCGCTGCGAAAAAGATGACCACGACTTCAGCCAATACAGCGCTGCTTCACCCCTATTTGACCGCTGTTGCAGACGCTCTGAAAACTGGAAATTGGATACCGGCTGAAACCGCCCTTCAAACGATTCGGAATTATCAGCAGGCCAACGGCGGCAGTCAATTGCCTTCGGACACGAAAATCGGTTTGGAAAAGTTTTACAACGAATGGAACGTGTTCGGATGGCTGGCCAAAATCTACGCCATGATAGGATTTGTGCTGCTGGTGATGCATCTCTTTTATATTTTCAACGCGAAAAACGGATGGACCAACATACTTGAGAAAGCGGTTTTCCTGTACTGGTTGCTGTTTGCAGTCTATTCGGCCGGCTTGGGAATACGTTGGTACATTTCGGGGCACGCGCCTTGGAGCAACGGCTATGAATCGATGATATTTGTGGGTTGGGCCACCTCCTTGTCCGGTTTACTCTTTGCCAAACGGTCTCCCGTCTCGCTGGCCATCACGTCGGTTTTGGCAGGCATCATCCTGTTCGTGGCCGGCATGAGTTGGATGAATCCGGAAATCACGCCCTTGGTACCGGTGCTGAAATCGTATTGGCTCATCGTCCACGTGGCGGTGATCACTTCCAGCTACGGTTTTTTGGCCATGGCCGCCTTGCTGGGATTGCTGAACCTCATCCTGATGACGGCGCGCCCACGGGTTCGGACGGAACGCTTGAGCGAAAGCATCACGGAAATAAGCTACATCATCGAACTGGCCATGATTGTGGGTCTGATGCTGCTCACTGCCGGCTGTTTCATCGGCGCCATCTGGGCCAACGAGTCTTGGGGACGCTATTGGGGCTGGGATCCGAAGGAAACCTGGGCCTTGGTGAGCATTGTGACGTATTCGGCCATTTTGCATTTGAGAAACGTTCCGGCAGCCAACAACCAATTCGTACTGAGCAGTCTGTCCGTCCTCGGGTTCAGCACCATCATCATGACGTTTTTCGGAGTTAATTATTACCTTTCGGGAATGCATTCCTATGGGCAGGGCACACCGCCTGCCGTTCCGAAGGTGCTTTACCTGGTCATCGCTGCCATCATCGTATTGATCGTGTTGGCATACAACGCATATAAAAAGGAAAACAAAAAAGCATGAACCGATACCTGCACATCGCGCTGATTACATTCTATTCCATCGTTACGTTGGCTGCATTGGCCGTGCTCATCTATGTGGGACATTCGTATTACAGTTTGCCCATTGAGGAACGATTCTTCCATCCCATGTATGAGATGCTGAAACCGAGCGGCTATTTGGGCCATGGTTTCGGAATTATTGGTACGTTGCTCATACTCATCGGTTTGTTTTCGTACATGGCCCGTAAGCACATTCGAATTTTCTGGGGTTGGGGCTTGCTCAAACATTGGCTCGAACTCCATATTTTCCTTTGCACGCTGGGAACTTTGCTGGTGCTCTTCCATACCACATTTAAGTTCGGAGGAATTGTTTCCGTGGGCTTCTGGAGTCTCATGATCGTATGGTTCAGCGGGTTGATCGGCCGGTTCCTCTACATACAGATTCCGCGCACCATCGAGGGAAGGGAACTGACTATTAAAGAAGTTCAGGAGAAAATTGAAAATCTGGAAGCGGACCATAATGATCAGAAATTGCTTAAAAAGCTGAAACGTCAGGTGAAAGGATTGGAAAAAGTGAAGCGACTCTTTAACCGGTGGCATTACGCTCATCTTCCATTTGCACTTATAATGTTGATAATCATGGTTATACATGTGACGGTTGTTTTATATCTGGGTTATAAATGGATTTTTTGAAACAATGGACAAACTGATTGAATGGGGCATTTATGGCGTGACGTTTCTAGTCATCGCGTTGGTGCTTTTAATATATATACTCAAACAACGGCGCGAATCGAAGCGCTCGGGCGAAAAGATTGTGTTTGCAAAGGAAGAAAACTTGTATGAGCCAGTCTCCATCTATCCTTACATTGACCCGGACCGTTGCTTTAAAAGCGGCGCATGCGCCATGGCATGTCCGGAAACCGACGTATTGGGCATTCGTCACGGCAGGGCTGTGCTCATCAACGCCTCCCACTGCATCGGTCACGGAGCTTGTTTGAAGGCTTGCCCGGTGGAAGCCATCTCCTTGCGCATCGGTACGGAAAAAAGAGGCATCGACCTTCCCAATCTAAATCCCAATTTTGAAACAAACATCAAGGGTATTTTCGTAGCCGGCGAACTGGGCGGCATGGGACTCATCCGCAATGCAGTGATACAGGGAAAAGAGGCGGTGGACAACATCTTCAAGTCGTTGAACAAATCGGCCGAAGCCACCTACGATCTTATTGTAGTCGGTGCAGGCCCAGCAGGGATTTCAGCCACATTGCAGGCAAAGAAGCTGGGGATGAGCGTGTTGACTTTAGAACAAGATACGCTGGGCGGTACCGTTTACACCTTCCCAAGATCGAAAATCGTGATGACGGCCCCTATGGACTTGCCTACCTACGGTAAGGTCAAGATGAAAGAAACCAGCAAGACTGAACTCTTGGATTTGTGGCATAAGGTACTTAAGGCCAAGCACATCACCATACAGGAAAATACGAAGGTCAATGCGATTGAATCGGTAAACGGAACGTTTCATGTGAAAACATTCAACGGTGAGTCGTATACGTGTCGAGCCGTGCTTTTGGCTATCGGCCGAAGAGGATCGCCCCGCAAGCTACACGTTCCCGGCGAGGATAGCGAAAAGGTGGCTTATCGCCTGCTGGAACCCGAAGAAATTTCCGGAAAGCGCATTGTGGTGGTAGGTGGCGGTGATTCGGCCATCGAATCGGCATTGCTCTTGGCGGACAAGAACGAAGTAATCCTCTCCTACCGTGGTGAGGCGTTCAATCGCATCAAAGCCGGTAATGCACGCAAGATCAGCGAAGCCATCAAGTCTGGCTTGGTACCGATTTTGTTCAATTCCAACCTGGTTTCCATTGACGACCATCGAATTCGCTATAAAATGGATGAATCGGACGAAATACATGAGTTGGACAACGATTTAGTTTTTATCTTTGCGGGAGGTGAACTCCCCATCGATTTTCTGAAGAAAGTTGGTATCAACTTCTCTACCAAACGGGGTGAAACAATCTTAAAAAACTGAATGAGAAAACACATTGCCCTCCTTTCGGCACTTTTACTCAGTCTTTTTGCAGCGTCCGCCCAGATCTCTCCGGGTGACTTGAGCAATGCGCATGCCTACTTGGAAGGAGTCAGCAACTGTACCAAATGCCATTCGGCCGGAAATAAGGTGACCAACGACAATTGTTTGGCCTGCCATCCGCTCATTCGAAGCAATCAAGCAGCTCATAAAGGGTATCATGGTTCGGTCGATGTGTTGGGTAAGAATTGCTCTTCGTGCCACAATGAACACCATGGGCGTACCTTTCGCCTAATCAACTTCGACAAAAAAACATTTGACCACCGGAAAACAGGATTCGAAAAGAAAGGCGTCCATGCCTCGTTGGACTGTCAGGAATGCCACAACCCCGACCATATCTCGGACCCCAAGCTAAAGAAAAAGAAATTCACGTACTTGGGATTAAACAAGACTTGCCTGACCTGCCACGACGATTACCACCAAGGCAAGATGTCCTCCAATTGTTCGGAATGCCACAGTTTTGACAGTTTCGAAAACCCGAAAGCCTTTGACCACAGCAAGACGCATTTCCCGTTGTTGGGCAAACATAAGGCATTGACTTGTAAGCAATGTCACAAGGAAGAAGTGGTGAATGGAATTACCAAGCAAGGTTTCAAGAATTTGAGATACGCCAATTGCAACGCTTGTCACAAAGATGTGCACGACAACAAGTTTGGTCAGGATTGCAAGAAATGTCATCAAGAAAGTTCCTTCAAGGACATCCGAAACGGAAATGCTTTCAATCACGACAACACCGATTTCCCGTTATTGGGAAAACACCGATTGTTGGAATGCATTCAGTGCCATATTTCTGGCAATATGACCAAACCGCTCAAACACGGCCAATGTTCGGATTGTCACAAGGATATCGTCCACAAAGGGGAGTTCGCCGTGAATGGTAAATCACCGGATTGTTCCCAATGCCACAACAACGATGGGTTCATGCCTTCCACGTATACCTTGGAAAGGCACAATGCATCACAATTCAAGCTTTCGGGCGCTCATGAAGCTACGCCGTGTATCGCTTGCCATCAAAAAAATGGCGAGTGGCATTTCCGCAACATCGGCACCAAGTGCGTGGATTGTCATAAAAGCGAACATAAGGGCTACATCTCGGACAAATTCTACGCCAAGGCCAATTGCACCGATTGCCACAACGAGTCGAATTGGAGGGCTATCACCAAATTCGATCACAATCAGACTGGATTCAAACTGGATGGAAAACATGCGGAATTGGCTTGCAGGGATTGCCATTATGCCAAAAATGCTCAGGGGGTCAGGGTTCAGAAATTTTCCGGACTATCCACGGATTGCAATTCCTGTCACAAAGATCACCATGGCGGCCAATTCGAGGTGGATGGATACACCGATTGTTCGCGCTGTCATAAGACCAACAGTTGGAAGGATTCCAAATTTAATCACGACTCATCACGTTTCAAACTGGAAGGCGCACATGTGGGAGTAGCTTGTGCCGAATGTCATAAATTAATCACCACTCCCAAGGGTACGTATGTCGAATACAAATTCAATGACATCGAATGCTCAAGGTGCCATCGATAATACTTTTTTTGCTGATTTCAGCCCATTTGTCAGGGCAATCTCCCCATGGAGATGCTTTGAAGATGAAATGCAATGTTTGCCACACAACAAAAGATTGGTCTGTCAAGGAAAAAGGGTTCGACCATAACACGACTTCCTTTAAATTGTTGGGACAGCACAAGGATGTGTCATGCAAGGCCTGCCATCCGACGTTGGTCTTTACGGATGCCAAATCGGATTGTGCTTCCTGCCACAAGGACGTGCATCAGGGAACAGTAGGTCGGGATTGCGATCGCTGCCACAATACGAATTCGTGGATGGTTGGCAACATCACGGAAATACACCGTCAATCAAGATTTCCACTGGAGGGTGGCCACACTGGAGTCGATTGCAACCGATGTCACCAGTCGGGTTCGAGATTGCGGTTCGATCCCATGAGTACGGAATGTGTATCCTGTCACTTAAAAGACTACAACGCTACGACAAATCCGGCGCATGCCGCTGCCCTGTTCTCAAAAGACTGCAAAAGCTGTCACGATGAGATAGATTGGAAGCATGCGACGTTCAACCACAATACGGCGACCAGTTTTCCGCTGAGCGGAGGGCATTTGAATTTGACCTGCAACCAATGCCATACGCAAGGATTCATAGGGACTTCCACTGCTTGCGTGGCTTGTCACTTGAAAGACTACAATGCCACGACGAACCCGGCACATGCGGCTGCACAATTTCCAACCGATTGCAAGATGTGCCACAATGAGGTGGATTGGAAATCATCGACGTTCGATCACAATACGTCGACCACTTTCCCGCTTAGAGGCGGACACATCGGGCTGAGTTGCAATTTATGCCACTCCAAGGGATATGTCGGAACGTCGACGACCTGTGTTTCCTGCCATCAGAAGGACTATGACGCCTCCACAAACCCGTCGCATGTTGCAGCAGGATTCAGCACCGATTGTCAGACTTGTCATACGGAAGTGTCTTGGAAGAGCAGTTCCTTCAATCACAATACGGCAACCAGTTTTCCACTGAGCGGAGGGCATTTGAACTTGACTTGCAACCAATGCCATACGCAAGGATATATAGGGACTTCCACTGCTTGCGTGGCTTGTCACTTGAAAGACTACAATGCCACGACGAACCCGGCACATGCGGCTGCGCAATTTCCAACCGATTGCAAGATGTGCCACAACGAGGTGGATTGGAAATCGGCGACGTTCGATCACAATACGTCGACCACTTTTCCTTTGAAAGGTGGGCACTTGGGATTGAGCTGCAATCAATGTCATACCCAGGGTTATGCTGGTACTTCAACCGCCTGTGTGGCTTGTCACCTGAAAGACTACAATGCGACCACCGACCCGATACATTCGGCTGCCGGTTTCAGCACCGATTGTCAAACATGTCATACGGATGCTTCATGGAAAACCAGCTCATTCAACCACACTACGGCAACCAGTTTTCCACTTAGCGGAGGGCATTTGAACTTGACTTGCAACCAATGCCATACGCAAGGATTCAAAGGGACTTCCACTGCTTGCGTGGCTTGTCACTTGAAAGACTACAATGCCACGACGAACCCGGCACATGCGGCTGCACAATTTCCAACCGATTGCAAGATGTGCCACAATGAGGTGGATTGGAAATCATCGACGTTCGATCACAATACGTCGACCACTTTCCCTTTGAAAGGTGGGCACTTGGGATTGAGCTGCAATCAATGTCATACCCAGGGTTATGCTGGTACTTCAACCGCCTGTGTGGCTTGTCACCTGAAAGACTACAATGCGACCACCGACCCGATACATTCGGCTGCCGGTTTCAGCACCGATTGTCAAACATGTCATACGGATGCTTCATGGAAAACCAGCTCATTCAACCACACTACGGCAACCAGTTTTCCATTGAACGGTGGTCATCAGAACTTGACTTGCAACCTATGTCATTCACAGGGCTTTGCAGGTACTTCGACCGCCTGCGTGGCTTGTCACCTGAAAGACTACAATGCCACGACGAACCCGGCACATGCGGCTGCGCAATTTCCAACCGATTGCAAGATGTGTCATGATGAATCGGCTTGGACCAATGCAACATTCGACCATAACAAATCGACGACCTTCCCGCTCAAGGGTGGACACTTGGGTCTGACTTGTATCAAATGCCATACCCTTGGGTATATAGGAACATCCTCGGCTTGCGTGGCTTGTCACCTGAAAGATTTCAATGCCACGACCAACCCGGTGCACTCGACTGCAGGGTTCAGCAGTGAATGCCAAACTTGTCATACGGATGCTGCCTGGAAGCCGAGTTCGTTCAACCACAATACGGCCACGAGCTTTGCGTTGACAGGAGCACACCGGACATTGACCTGCAATCAGTGCCATACCGTTGGGTTCAAGGGGACTTCAACGGCTTGCGTAGCCTGCCACTTGAGTGATTATAACGCCACGACGAACCCGGCGCACGCCGCAGCCAAGTTTCCCTCCACGTGCGAGACCTGCCACAACACAACCGTTTGGACGACGACGACTTTCAACCATGATAGCCAATATTTCCCCATTTACAGTGGAAATCACCGTGGACAATGGACTACTTGTTCCCAATGTCACACCAATGCCGCCAATTTTGCCGTGTTCTCCTGTCTGACTTGTCACGAACACAGCAAGACAAGCATGGATGCCGCTCACAAAGGAAGAAGCGGTTATGTGTACAACAGCACGAATTGTTTAAGTTGTCATCCCCGTGGTAGTTCCTAGTTCCGAATTAAATCCTAACTTTGCACCATCTATTTTGATATGACTGAACCCATCCGATGATTCGATTCAATTTTCTCATAATCAGCTTGTTTTTGGCATTTGGATGCTTTGCCATTCAATCGCCGCATGGGAAAAATTTCAAGCTGAAATGCAGTGATTGTCATACGACAGAAAATTGGAACGATGTAAAGCCGGAAAACTTTGATCACAACAAAACAAATTTTCCGTTGGTTGGCCAACACAAAATGGTGAGTTGTAGGAAATGTCACCCAACGCTTGTTTTTTCTGAAGCGTCGACGGAATGTTCCACTTGCCACACCGACATACACCAACAAACGGTAGGTTCCGACTGTGGACGATGCCATACACCTGAATCTTGGTTGGTCAAGAATTCCAAAATAAGGGAAATCCATCAACATAGTGGTTTCCCGTTGATTGGCATGCACGGCACAGCCGAATGTCAGCGGTGTCACGTTTCGGGTTCGAAAGAACGCTTTGACGTCATCAATACCGAATGTTACAGTTGCCACCGCGACAAGTACGAGGCCACCACCAGCCCAAACCACCGTACTGCAGGCTTTGGAACCGATTGCAACCGATGCCACAACATGGTTGGAAGGCAGTGGAACGGAGCGAATCAAGGATTTGAACATGGATTTTTTCCATTAAAGGGTGGCCATCAGATTGATTGCGTAAAATGCCACGCCAGTGGAACCTATTTTGGATTGTCCAAGGAATGCGTTTCTTGTCACTTGAAAGAATACAATGCCACGACGAATCCGAAACACTCCACTTCAGGATTTTCCACGGAATGTCAGACTTGTCACAACATCACGTCCTGGAAGGGTGCTTCGTTTGATCATGACGGAAAATATTTCCCCATTTACAGCGGAAAGCACAAGGGCACATGGAGTTCTTGCTCCGAATGTCATACCAATGCGGCAAATTACGCAACGTTTTCGTGTCTGAACTGCCATGCGCACAACAAGACTTCCATGGATGCCAGACACAGTGGAATGGGCGGTTACTCCTACAACAGTTCCAGTTGTATTTCGTGTCACCCTCAAGGCAGAGCCGGATAAAATGAACGCCATGAGAAAACTGATAGTGTTCCTTCTAATTTGTCTATCGACGGCAACGTATGGTCAAAAGATCATTAAGGGTTCGATTACCTTCATTAGTTCTCAAAACGTCTATGTGACGTTTGAAAATACGGATGGCATCCAAGCTGGTGATACCTTGTTTTCAGAAGTAAAAGGAATGCCCATTCCGGTGCTGTTGGTGAAAAGTTTATCTTCCACTTCTTGCCTTTGTTTGCCCCTGAGCAATCTGAAAATTGACGAAACGGCATTTATCCAAGCTAAAATTCCGGTGGTGGAGGAACATAATCCCATTCATCAGACTGCCAGGGACTTGGAAGCCACCAAATCCGTCAATGCCGATGCCATTCATGCAACACTTCAGGGCAAAAAAGAAACAAAACCACTACCGCGCTTTGACGGTCGACTTTCGGTGACATCTTATTCCAATTTGATGAGCACCAACTCCAATCAACGCTTTAGATACAACTTGTCCATAAACGCCCAAAACATAGACAGTTCTGCTTTTTCTGCTGAAACCTATCTGTCCTTTTCTCACGAATTGGGACATTGGAGTGGCATCACGGACGCTTTGAAAGTTTACAGTTTGGCAGTAAATTACCATGCTGGGAGCCAATCCGTCACGTTGGGCCGTAAAATCAATTTGAACATGGCCAATATTGGAGCCGTTGACGGTTTGCAGTATGAATATGCCCATAAGTCGATGACGTATGGCTTTTTGGGCGGTTCCAGACCCGATTATTACACGTATGGCTTCAATCCCAACCTCTTGCAGTTTGGCGCTTTTGTGAGTCAAAACATCCAAACGGAACGTGGATCCATGCAAACGTCACTGGCCGTGTTCAATCAGATGAACAACTTCAAGACCGACAGACGGTTTGCTTATTTGCAGCACAGCAACGTCCTGCTTAAAAACCTGAGTTTGTTTGCTTCGGCAGAAGTTGATTTCTATACATTGGTAAATTTGCAACCGAAATCGACTTTCGACCTGACCAGCGCTTATGTATCCATGCGCTATAAACCATTTGACAATTTGTCTTTGTCGCTTTCGTACGATGCCAGAAAGAACATTTACTACTACGAAACTTTTAAGAATCAGATTGACAGCATCATAGACCGGGAAACGAGACAAGGACTTCGATTCAATTTTAATTACAGACCCTTTAAGAAAGTGACGTGGGGAGGAAATGCAGGTTATCGCTATAAAAAATCGGACCTCACACCTTCGATTAATGCCAACACGTACCTGTCGTATTCGGAAATACCTTGGGTCAATGCTTATGGAACGCTGGATGTGACCTATTTGAAAACAAGTTATCTGAATGGTATGGTGTATGGTGTCTCACTGTCCAGGGACTTGCTTGATGGCAAATTGTACGGTGAACTGAAATACCGTATGGTGAATTACACTTACAACAACTCCACTTCCACCCTATTGCAGAATATTGCGGAATGCAGCCTTGCTTGTCGATTGGCCAAGCAACTCATGCTTTCGGTCGATTTGGAGGGTACGTTGGAAACTGGAGGGAATTCGCTACGGGTATATGTGAATGTGACGAAGCGTTTTTAAACCCTTCAATTTTTGAAGAATTTGTCATAGAACACGTTCTTATTCCTTGACACCTTCATGAAGTACAATCCTTTGGGGAGATTTCCCAAAGAAATGGAAGTCTGGTTTTCAATATGCAACTTTTGAATTCCTGAAATGGTGTAAATATAGACCTCATCAACTGGTAAAGGCCCTTCAATGACGAGTTCGTCATTGCTCAAATGCCAATAAACGTGCAACGAATCGGTGCATGCCAAAGGATTTCCAATTAGGAAGGGGACGCTTGAAAGCTCCAAGGGATTGAGCGGCACGAAAACGCTATCCTTTTTTTCGCAAAGCGTCAATTGGTACGCTCCATCATGCAACCTTAGATTTCCATAGATGTTCACGGTTATCCGTTCCGTCGAATCGATGGATATTTCTTGAGCAGAAAGAGTGTCCAAACAGATTGAACCACCTTTCGCATACACCAAACCTACCAACAAGGCATTTGTAAATCCACCCCGATTGGCAACGGTGGCTCTGAGTGATAGGGAGTCCATTAGATTTAACAACAAGGCACGTTTAATCCGTATCGAATCGGTCAGTACCAAAACTGGGGGACTGGGTACAGGGTTGACACGAACGTTCACGTTGTTGCAGAAAGAAGGCTCCATTCTAACGATGAAATTTTTATCGTAGAGTGAGTTTGATCGAACAACAAGGGTATAATTGCCTTGCGGACATATGATTTTTGTATTCAACTTGATCGTTTGTACCGCGTTACCTTGTATTTGGTGAATGCCCTGATAAATTGTTTTCAGGAACTGAGCGTTCGGCGTGGAATACAAATCAATCATCAACGTGACGTTGAATGCTTCGTTGTAATTCATGAAGGTGACGTACAATTCCGCTTTTTGATTTTGGTACAATTGATGGACGATGTGGATGGGTGATCTTAGTTCCAACAGCGTGTTTGAATTGCCTTTTATGAACTTCGCTGTTTCCCCGCCTATCTGCAAATGAATGGTTTTCGATCCTGGCAAAATGGACCAATTAATGGCATTGTTCGGCCGATACACCGGAAAAACATTGTAAAACCCATCACCTAATTTACAAGGCAAAGTTAAATTATTCTGGGCATAGAATTTTATGGCTCCAGAATGAATCGTTTCGAGGTTCGTCGCTGTTTGATCGAGCAGTTTCAACTGATAGTTGCTGTCGTAATAACCCAATCCCAAATAGCCAACAAAGGTGTTGGTTCCAAGGTTCATGCAGTTAAAGCTCATGGAAAACGCGTCTTTACAAAAAAATGCGGTGGTTTGAATTTGCACATTTCCGTCAGGCAAACAAAGACTGTAGGTTGTATTATTTTTTGAATCCGGTCGTTGAATACGAATCAACATGGATTGATCGTTGCTATAACCATTGGGTGCTCCTTCCACATTCGGATAAGCTGCATTTAGTGAGCTCAATTCAAAATAGCCATTACCATTACCACCCCATCCCCAATTGATGTGGAACATAAGGTTGTCGTCGTAACCATCGCAAATAAAAACATGCCCCACATTCTTGGAGAATGCAGCATAGAGAACGGGTCTTTCTTCGTCCAATTCCTTTTGAATCATTGCATTCCAGATTTCACTTGTGAAATACATTCGCTTGTAATATTGAATGTCTGGATCGTAATCGAAATGTTCGACCAATGCTGGACCAACTTGAGCGACATCGGCACCGCTTCCTATGGCACTGTATTGCATGTATACGGAGGAGCCACAATGGTACAATAAACGTGCGATGAGGGTATCTTGAACGGTAGGCGAATAAGGATTGATTGGCCATGACATCCGTTCCCAATCGTACGTTACGGTATCCAAATCCACAGATTGGAGACCCATGTTGTCCACATAGTATTTGAGCTGTCCCTTAGGTTTAATCGGCCAATGATGGTACGCCATGATTTGCCCCATCGCCAAGGCGACACAACCCACTGCTGAGCGTGCTTTGTACTGATAATCCCATGGGCAATACAAATTGAAAGGATTCAATTGTGCCCAGTTATTCGTACCCAACAAGGGGGATATAATAGGAGTTGCCGATTTTAGTTGAGTCTCATGAAGACTTGAACTGTCCAAGTCATGATTCGCACATGAACGTAGGGCCTTGATTTCTTGTTCATACATATCCAACCAAGCTTTCAGGTTGTCTGGCATATGTTCAACTGGAAAGCTATCCCTATCGGAATAACCTAAGATGGACTTTGTGCCCGTCTCGCCGGAAACAATCACAAAACCTTGACTGTCACCAATATTGAAAACAAAAAATGCTGGATTGCACGTAGTTGGAATAGTAGCGTCTGACCTCAATAAAACCAAATGAAACACAGGGGTACTTCGAAGTTTCGAACTTTTCTGTGCGTGCTGAAACTGCGTGGCAATATTCAGGGCCTCGCTCTCGCTCACCGAAGCCGCAAAAACCCATGAAGTGGTTAGATTCAAGAAGAGCAGCACTATAGATCGCAGTCTGTGCATATATGCTGTAATTATGCTCTATCAGCATGATTTTATTCGAAATCGTTTTGTAAAATTAGCAATTATTTTTAAATAAAAAAACCGCTTCGGAAGTTCTCCGAAGCGGTTTTCTATTGGAATAATATCCGTTTTACAGACTGCTGTAGAACGTTTCTTCCGTAATTTGACCAAGTTGCTGGTATTCTTTATAGAGTTCAGCATACATCTTGACTGCATCGGGATTCGGCAGGTATTCGTTGGCGAAACCTTGACCCATGGCCTTCTGCGCATCTTCAACCTTGTCATAAACACCGGCAACGACGGCTGCGAACATGGCGGCGCCGAATGCACAAGCCTGGTCGCTCTTGGCAACCTTGATGGGCATGTTCAACACGTCGGCCATAGTCTGCATCACAAACGGGGATTTCAGGGAAATACCACCGATGCCGATCACGCTTTCAATGTTTACTTTTTCATCCTTGAAGCGGTCGGTGATGGCTTTGGAACCGAAGGCGGTGGCTTCAACCAGCGCACGGAACATCATGGGAGCGGTTGTACCTAGGGTCAAACCGGTGATGCTGCCTTTGACCAGCTGGCTGGCGTCCGGTGTGCGGCGACCGTTCATCCAGTCGGTAGCGATGACCATGCTTTCTTTGGGATCGATGGCGGCAGCTTGTGCGGATAGAACCGGAATGATTTGATCCATGGCTTCGTCAATCAATTTTTGCTTGGTAGCTTCGTCGATGAGGGTGGATTTGCCGATGAGTTCTTCGATGGGCCAAGCCATGATGCGCTTGAACCAGGCGTAAATGTCGCCGAAAGCGGATTGTCCAGCTTCCAAACCGATCAAACCGGGTACGACGGAACCATCAACCTGACCGCAGATACCGCGAACCAATTTGTGGCCGATTTCCTCGTAGGAAGCCAGCAGGATGTCGCAAGTGGAAGTACCGATGACGCGAACCAAGGTGTTGGGTGTGGCTTCAGCACCGACTGCACCCATGTGGCAGTCGAATGCACCGACACCGACAGCCACGTTGGTGGTCAATCCGAGGCGTTTGGCCCATTCTTCGGTGAGGTAACCAATTTTAGTGTCACTGGCATAGGTGTCGCGATACAAACGTTCGCGGTATCCAGCCAACAACGGATCCAATTTGGTCAGGAATGCTTCGGAGGGCAAGCCTTCCCATTTTTCCAACCACATGGCTTTGTGACCGGCGGCGCAACGGCTGCGTTTCACGTTTTCGGGCGTGGTGTCACCGCAAAGCAAGGCGGGCAGCCAATCGCAATGTTCAACGACCGAGTAAGCGGCGTAACGCACCTTGGCATCCACACGAAGTACGTGGAGCACCTTGGCCCAGAACCATTCGGAAGAATAGATGCCACCTTCGTACGAGGTGTAGTCAATATCCCATTTGGCACAGAGCTCATTGATTTCGGCTGCTTCCTTGATTGCGGTATGGTCTTTCCACAGCACGAACATGGCGTTGGGGTTTTCAGCGAATTCGGGCAATAAAGCCAAGGGTGTTCCTGCTTTGTCGGTGAATACCGGAGTGGAACCGGTCGTGTCGAAGGACAGACCGACCACATTGGCGGCAACAGAAGGATCGCACTTGGCAAGCGCTTCTTTCACAGCACCTTCCAAACATTCCACATAGTCTGCGGGGTGTTGGCGGTATTGGTTGGCAGTGGGCTGACAGTACAGGCCTTTGGCCCAGCGGGGATAATATTTGACGGCGGTTCCCTGTTCGGCACCCGTTGCCGCGTCTACGATGTAGGCGCGGGCTGAGTCGGTACCGTAATCCAAGCCGATGACGTATTTGCTCATGGTCTAGCGGAGGGCTTTGTTCAACATGTAATACACTTCGTTGTTGCGGATATCCTGCTTGAAGTTGCGGATGGTCGTGTCCTTGTCGATGATCAACATTTCGATGTCTGCAATTTCAGCATAGTCTTCCAGATATTCTTTCGTCAAAGAGAAGGAGAAGCTGGAGTGGTGTGTTCCGCCAGCGATAATCCAGGCTGCAGCACCGATTTCCAAGTTTGGAAGCGGAGTCCACAAAGCGCAGGCAACGGGCAGTTTGGGAAGATCTTTGGGTTTCTTCACGTCCACATCGGTGGAAATGAGGCGGAAACGGTTGCCCATGTCAACGATGGTGGCTGCAATACCTTCGCCTGCGGGAGCCTGGAATACCAGACGAGCGCACGTACCGGCATCACCGATGCCGAGGAAATGCACTTCGACGCGGGGTTTGTTACCAGCTATTTCCGGGCTGATTTCCAGCATGTGTGATTGAAGGATGGAGCTCTTGGCACCATCAAAATTCAAGGTGTAGTCTTCCAAGAAAGAACATCCACCGGGCAGGCCTTGAGCCATCACCCACATGGTGCGGCAAAGAGCAGCGGTCTTCCAGTCGCCTTCGGCACCGAAACCATAACCTTCGCCCATGAGACGTTGAGATGCAAAACCCATCAATTGGCTCATGCCTTCGAGTTCGTCAAAGCTGGTGGTGAATGCTTTAGCACCTTTTGATTCCAGAAAACGACGCAGACCAATTTCTTGAGCTGCAGCTTGACGAACGGAATCGTGGTTGGCACCGCCTTTGGCAGCACTGGGAGCAAAATCATAGATTTTTTCGTATTCGGCTACCAAAACATCGATTTCAGCTTCCGTTACGGCATTGACAAAGGGAACCAATTTGGCGATGGGCGCATTGTCCACGTGGTAACCCAAGCGGATTTCGGCTTCTACTTTGTCACCGTCGGTAACGGCCACATTGTTCATGTTGTCTCCGAAACGGATGATGCGCATGTTCTGTGCATCGTGCCATGCAGCGCAAACGCGCATCCAAACGGCAATTTTTTCGTGCGTGGATTTGTCTTTCCAGTAACCGACAACCACTTTGCGAGGTTTGCGCAAACGGCTGGTGATGAAACCGAATTCACGGTCACCGTGCGCACTCTGATTGAGGTTCATGAAATCCATGTCGATTTCGCTCCAAGGAATGGTTTCATTGTACTGTGTGTGCAGGTGCAACAAGGGTTTCTTGAAATCCATCAGACCGTGAATCCACATTTTAGCGGGTGAAAAGGTGTGCATCCAAGTGATGATGCCGACGCATTTGGTATCACCGTTGGCCGTACGCATGATTTCGGAAACTTCGGCAGAGGAATTTGCCGTACCTTTATAAACAACTTTGACGGGCAGGTTTCCGGAATCGTTCAAGCCTTTTACCATTTCATTGGAATGAGCATCCACATGAACGACGGCGTCACCTCCGTAAAGCAACTGGGCACCAGTTACGAACCAAACTTCTAAATCTTTGAAATTCATTGTTTTAAGTATTAAGTGATTAAAAATTAGTTAGCCTTGTCCGTAATACGCGCCTGGGCCGTGTTTACGGAAGAAATGTTTTTTGATGAGCAACGGATTCATAGTCAAATTGGGGTTCACACCAAAAGCGATGTACGCCATCTTGGCCACCTGTTCCATCACGACGGCGTTGTGAACGGCATCGTGCGCATCCTTGCCCCAAGAGAAGGGACCATGGTTCTTGACCAGTACAGCAGGTACATGGTTTGGATTCATCCCTTCAAAACGTTCGATGATGACCGTACCAGTTTCCTTTTCGTATTCGGCCATTTCGGCTTCGGTCATGGAGCGGGTACAGGGAATTTCTTGGCTGAAATAATCCGCATGGGTCGTTCCGATGTTGGGAATGTCGCAACCGGCCTGAGCCCAAGCGGTGGCGTAGGTGGAATGGGTATGTACCACCCCTCCTATTTCGGGAAATGCTTTGTAGAGTTCCAGGTGTGTGGCAGTATCGGAGGACGGCTTCAGGGTTCCTTCCAGAACCTTGCCGTCCATGTCGATGACCACCATCTGTTCGGCTTTCATTTCGTCGTAGGAAACACCGGAGGGTTTAATCACAACGATGCCTTTTTCACGATCGATGGCGCTGACATTGCCCCAAGTGAAGATGACAAGGCCGTGCTTGACCAATTCGATGTTGGCATCGAACACGACTTTTTTAAGAGCTGCTAAATCCATGTGCTGTTTAATAATTGTAAATGGTACACTTTATAAAATTGGGAACGAAAAACCATCCAGTTTCATTTGACGCTTTTGGCTAAAGTGTAAATGAAAAACCTTCGTTGACGGCTTTTTCGTATAGTTCCTGATTGAAGGTGTAAAGGAAAGCACCACGCTTGGAGCTGCTTTTGTCCTTTTCCTCGGATTTCTCAAGGAAATCCATCGTTTGAATCTTTTTCCGGAAATTCCGTTTGTCGATGCTGCGTCCATAAATGGCTTCATACAAAGCCTGGAGCTGTGGAACGGTGAATTTCTCGGGCAAAAGGTTGAAGCCCACGGGTTCGGTAGAGGCTTTGCGGCGGAGGCGCTTGAGGGCGGAACGAACCATGTCGTCGTGGTCGAAGATCAGTTCGGGAAGGTCGTTGATGTTCCGCCAGTAGGCGTTGTGTTGCTGAACCAGGCCTCGGTCGTAATCTTCTACGTTCACAAGGGCATAGTAAGCGATTGAAAGCACCCGTTCACCGGGATCGCGTTGTTCTTCAGTGAAAATCCTCAATTGCTCCATGTAGAGCTGGTCCAAACCGGTCAGGGAGGACAGCACGCGTGCGGCGGCTTCCTCGGCACTTTCGTGCTCTTTAATAAAACCTCCGGGCAAGGACCAGCATCCAAGAGCGGGTTCCATGCTGCGTTTGAGCAACAACAAGTTCAGTTCCCCTTCTGCGAAACCAAAGATGATGCAGTCGACCGCGACTAGGAATCGGGTTTGTTCACTGTAGAAACTGGCGCTCATTTCTTAGCGGGGCATTTATCGGCTTTTTCCTTGCAACAGGCAGCTTTATCCTTGCAACAATCGGGATTGGCCTTCATGCAGCTGTCCTTCTGAGCGGGCGTCATGTTCTTGCATTTTTCGCAACAGGCTTTTTGGCATTGGGTCGTATCCATGATGCCGAACTTGTAGATGCAATGGCTGGTATAGCTTTGGCCGGGACGAACCACGACGGAGGGCCATTGGGGTTTGTTGGGGCTGTCGGGATAATGTTGGGTTTCCAGGCAAAGACCTACGCGTTGGTTGTAAACGATGCCTTTTTTGCCAGTAACCTTGCCATCCAGGAAATTGCCGGTATACACTTGAACGCCCGGTTCGCTGGTGTAGACGGTCAAGGTGCGGCCGCTAACGGGTTCAGCCACGAAACAAGCGGGAATGCTGGCGTCGCCTTTGGTGTTGAGCACCCAGTTGTGGTCGTAGCCGTTGCCGTTTTTCAATTGAACGAAATCGAAGTTGGTGATGCGTTCGCCAATGGCGTGGGGTGTGCGGAAATCCATCGGTGTGCAGCAGACCGGGGTAATTTCGCCCGTGGTCATGAACGTAGTGTCAACCGGGGTGAAACCGTCGGCATCGATGGTCAACACGTGGCCCAGGACATCCTTTTTAGGATCGCCGGTCAGGTTGAAATAGGAATGGTTGGTGAGGTTGACAATGGTGGGTTTGTCGGTCGTGGCTTCGTAGCTGATGTCGATGGCGTTATCGGAAGTCAGGGTATAGACTGCTTTGGAAGCCAGGGTTCCGGGGAAGCCCATCTCGCCGTCTTCGGAAATGTAGGAGACTTCCAAGGAGGTGTCGCTCAGTTGCTTGATGTCGAACATGCGGTATTGGAAACCCTTGACACCACCGTGGAGGCAATGACCGAAATTGTTGGTGGAGAGTTGGTATTCCTTACCGTCCAGGTTGAATTTACCTTTGGCGATGCGGTTGCCGTAACGGCCGATGAAAGCACCGAAGTCGGATTTGTTGTTCAGGTAGCCGCCGATGCCGGGGAATCCAAGGACAACGTCCGCAAAAACACCATTTTTATCGGGTACCCAGATGGATACGATGCGGGCACCGAAGTTGGTCATGCACACTTCCATACCGTTCTTGTTTTTCAAAACATACAAGTCGTTTTTCTTTCCGTCAATCTCCGTTTTAAAATCCTTGCGGTTCAAACCGGAAAGGGTCACATCGGATTTTGAGCAGCTTGTCATCACCAAAGTAATTGCTAATGAGGCTAATACCAAAAGTTTCTTCATAATGTAATAGGTTTTTGGAAGGTTTTTTGAATAATTGGTGTAAAATTAACCCTTATTTTTAAGCAACTGCTCTAAGATGATATGTTCTACAACATAAAATGCAAAAACCCGGAATCGCTGGAGGCAATTCCGGGTTAATTATTCTAAAAAAAGGAAACTACTATTTTAGCAACTTGATTTTCAGTGGTTGCAGCAAGGTGGCTTTTTTAGCGTTTAGGTAATTGAACCAATCCTTGTCGGTTGCAAAGCCGTGTTTGTTCCAGCCGGCTCCGAAATAATACTGAAACTCGTCCCCCACTTTGTAATTGAAGATACCGACCATGTGGCCAGACACCTTTTTGGATTCCTTCCAGCTACCGGGAAAGACAACTCCGGTATAGCCACGACCGGCAGCAACCGGTTTCTTGCCTTCGGACATCAAATCTTCGGCATAACCGATGGTTGACAGATTTTTATTCACGTTCAGGCTTTGAATGGAATCGTGGAGCCACATGCCGGCAGCCAAACGAATATTGGTGGTGTCGCCGGTATATCGAACTCGAACCTCGTTCAGGTTGGAACCTGCATCGAGGTTGACCACGAATTCAGCCTTCAACTTTTTACCTTGATAGGGAACGGCATCGTAAAAAAGGACGAAAGAGGAGCGCAAGGGTCCGTTGTCCAATATCTGGTAACGGTCGAAATACCGGCCGACCCAAAGTGAATCGTCGGAATAGGGACAAATGCCGCCAGCACCCAGTGTATGGGCTACTTTGTAGCAATCAAGGCCTTCACCATGGTCCTCATGGTAGGATTGCTTGCCGGAAAGGTCGTCGTTGTACCACTTATCGGTGATGAGGGCTTCGGTGCGTTTGAACCATACATCGGGGCCGTTGCTCGGATTTTCGGGAGCCAACTTCGGTCCGTACATGCGGAAGGCAATGCGGTCGTTTTCCCATGAGAAGTCATCCTTGCGTTTGGGCACGAAATGAGCATACGTCTTAACGGCATAGGTTTCGGGGGTGCCTTCCTTGAGGGTGAATATTTTTTCCTTACCAGCCTCCAACGTGACCTGAAAAATCAAGCTTTGCGGCTTATCGGTTCCTCTGTACAGAATTTGGGAGGGAACTTGTTTTCCATCGGCATCGAACACGACCAGTTTTTTCGCGTCGAAGCCCGTCAATTCGCAGAGACAAAGCTCAACGGTTTCATTGACACGGTCCACATCGGAATTGTTGAAGACCGAAACCTCCACTTTTCCCTTGCAAGACCACATCAACAAGGCACAAACGACTAAGAGCAGATACTTTTTCATTTTGGTTGTTTTCCGATGTACGCGAGAATACCGCCATCAACGTAGAGAATGTGACCATTTACGAAATCGCTTGCGCCGGAAGCCAGGAACACGGCTGGACCGGTCAAGTCTTCGGGCGTTCCCCAACGGGCAGCCGGAGTCTTGGCGATGATGAAGTCGTTGAACGGATGACCCGGAGTGCGCAGCGGAGCGGTTTGCGGGGTAGCGATGTAACCCGGGCCGAGGCCGTTGACCTGAATGTTGAACTCGCCCCATTCGGAAGCCAAGTTCTTGGTCAGCATTTTAAGTCCACCCTTGGCTGAAGCGTAGGCTGCGACGGTTTCGCGTCCGAGCTCGCTCATCATGGAGCAGATGTTGATGATCTTGCCGGAGCGCTTCTCGATCATGGCTGGAGCCACGGCTTTGGAAACGATGAACGGACCGGTCAAGTCAATGTCGATGACCTGACGGTATTCGGCAGCCGTCATGTCCACAGCCGGAATGCGCTTGATGATGCCGGCGTTGTTCACCAGGATGTCGATGGTGCCAACTTCTTTGGCGATTTGGGCAACCATGGCGTTCACCTGGTCTTCGTTGGTCACGTCGCAGACATAACCGTGAGCCTTAATGCCACAACTTTTATATTCTTCGATGCCTTTTTCAATCAGTTCAGCCTTTATGTCGTTGAAAACAATGGTGGCGCCGGCTTCGGCATACGCTTTGGCAATAGCCATGCCGATGCCGTAGGAGGCGCCGGTGACCAAGGCAATCTTGCCCTCTAAGGAAAATGTACTCATTGTGTTATGTGTTAGGTTAACGTAATTCAGTGTGTTTGAAGAACTCTTGGTCGCCGTAGTCGAGGTTTTCACCTCCCATGCCCCAAATAAAGGTGTAGTTTGATGTGGCGGCAGCGGAATGGATGGACCATTCGGGGGAGAAAACGGCTTGGTCGCCCTTCATCCAGATGTGGCGGCTTTCGGTGGGTTCGCCCAAGAAGTGGCAAACGGCGTCGCCTTCGGGTACTTCAAAATAGAAATAGGCTTCCATGCGGCGGCTGTGGATGTGGGCCGGCATGGTGTTCCAGACGCTGCCCGGGGCGAGTTCAGTCATACCCATTTGGAGTTGACAGGTGGGAAGCACCTGATTCACAATCATCTTGTTGATGTTGCGGTGGTTGGCGCCTTCCATGCTGCCCAGTTCCAGACAAACGGCGTCGGCCTTGGTGATTTTTTTGTCCGGATAGGATTGATGGGCTACCAAGGAGTTGAAATAGAATTTGGCGGGTTTGTTGGCATCTTTGCTTTCGAAATAGACTTCACGGTCACCCGCACCTATATATAATGCTTCCTTGTAATTCAGCTCGTAGGTTTGGTCACCCACTTTTACGATGCCTTCGCCCAGACCGACATTGAAAATGCCCATTTCGCGACGGTGCAGGAAAGAAGGTGCTTTGAGTGGATCGATGGCTTCCAAGTGGAGGCTTTCACCAACGGGCAAGGCGCCACCCACCACCATGCGGTCGTACATGGTGTAGACCATGTTCACTTCGTTGGCAGTGAAGAGGGTTTCGATCAACATCTCCTTACGGAGTCTGGCGGTATCATAGCTTTTGGCATCGGCCGGATGAGAGGCGTAACGAATTTCGTAATTGGTTTTCATTTCGGTGGAAATTGAATAATAATGGAAGGTATTCTTTGTTAAATACGTTTCACCGATGAAAAGCACTCAAAGAGCACCAATATTTGTTTCGTTCGGTAAAAAAGATAAACCTTTGCAAAGATAAGGGAATTGTTTGTCAACTCAAAGTGTACTCATTAGAGACATTCACCGAATAATTTCCAATTTTAACCGATGAATATTAAACCATACGGGGCTATCGCCATCAAACCAACGTCATTCTGACAAAAAGCATACCAATCAATCATACATTTATGAAAAAAACATTTACGCTCTTGTTGTTGTCGCTCCTCTGTTTCAGCGGGTTCGCTCAAAAGTCTGTTCAAGGAAAGGTTCAAGACAAAAAAGACGACGGCGCCATCGAGTCGGCAACCATCCGATTGCTCAGCGCCAAGGATTCCAGCCTGATTCAAGGCGGCTTTACGGACGTCAAGGGTGAATTTTCACTGAGTCGTGTCAAAAACGGTAATTACATCATCGAAGTCCGATATCTGGGCTACATGAATTCCACCAGAAACTTTACGGTTCAAGACAAGAATGTGATCTTGAAAACCATTTACATTGCCGAAGCGCAGAAAAACTTGAAGGAAGTGGTCGTGAGCGGCATGGCTGCCCAAATGGCCGTGCGTGGCGACACGATTGAATACAATCCGGCCGCATTCAAGTTGGCCGACAACGCCGTGGTGGAAGACCTTTTGAAGAAGTTGCCCGGCGTTCAGGTCGATGCAGCCGGCAAGGTCACCGTCAATGGGGAAGAAATCAAGAAAGTCCGTGTGGACGGTAAGAAATTCTTCGAAGGCGACGTTACGATGGCTACCAGGAACTTCACCGTGGACATGGTGGACAAGGTGCAGGTCATTGACCAAAAATCGGAAATGTCCCAATTGACCGGTTTCGAAGACGACAATACGGAACGCATCATCAACCTGACCATCAAGCCCAACCGTAAGAAAGGCGTGTTCGGCAATGTCGCCGCTGGAGCCGGTGAAGATGTGGACGGAATACTCCGGTACAACACCAACACCTTTCTTACCTTGATGCAAGGTGAATCCATGACGACATTGACCGGTGGAGCCAACAACATCAACAGCATGCGCACCAGCAGAGGTCGCGGTGGCATTACAGGTGGCGGAAGCGGTTTGATCGAAACCCAAAACATCGGTGTGAACAACAATTCGGAAATTTCCAAAACGTTGAAAATCGGTGGTGACGGCTCGTACACCCATTTGACCAATACGGCTGAATCGTCCACCGAACGGGAAAACTATCTGAACGGATTGACGCGTTCTACCAACAGCCAATCCAATTCCGTACGGGACAACAACCAGGCCAACCTCCGATTGGAGTTGGAATGGAACATCGACACTCTGTCCACCTTGATCGTTCAGCCATCCCTGGGCTACACTACCGGGACCTCGGATTCCTACAGCAACAACATCAATTATTCGAACGGTGATTCCATCAGCTGGGGCAAATCCAACAACACCAGCACTTCCGATGGTTTGGACGGTGGTTTGCGTTTCATTTATAGCAGAAAGTCGGCCGTCAAGAAAGGCAGGACCTTCTCGATCAACGCCGGCGGTACCTTGAGCACGTCCAACAGTGACGGTCACAACTACACGGAAAAGCTCACCTATGCCGATACAACCAAGATTGACCAACGCACGGAAAACAAGTCGAGTTCCTACAGCTTCGATGTACGTGCATCGTTCGTGGAACCGCTTTGGGACCTTCGAAACTTCCTGGAAGTTGCCGGAACGTATTCAGCCAACATCCGAAATTCCGACAAGTTCTTGTACAATGACTTGAACAAGGACGGTCGCTTCACGGACATTGACTCCACCTACAGCAATAAGTTCAACAGTGATTTTTACAGAGAATCGTTGGAACTGAACTATAGGCACCAAGCCGCCTCGTACAACTACATGTTGGGTATCAAGGCGGAACCTTCCCAGACCTACAGTAAAACCAACTACTTGAATTCCATCACGGTGGACAGACCGAACGAAGTGTTGAACTTTGCTCCTTCGGGTCAGTTTCGTTACAATTTCGGTCGGAAGCAATTCGCCAGACTGGAGTACCGCGGTCGTACCGATCAGCCTTCCATCGACCAGATGCAGCCGCTCAAGACCAACAACCCGATGTATGAATCGGTTGGTAGCCCGTCCTTGAACCCTTCTTTCACGCACAACATGAACCTGATGTATTCCAGCTTCAACCAGGAACATCTGTCTTCATTGAGCCTTGGTTTGAACGGAACCTATACCAAAGACGCGTTGGTGAGCAACACCATCTACAATGAAACCGGCAAGCAATACAATCAGACCGTCAATGCTGTCAATGCACCGTTCTCGGCCAATGCGAACATCATGTTCAATGCGCCCATCATCCAAAAGCGCCTGCAGTTCGCTACGCAGACTTCACTTCGGTACAATCAACGGTTCGGTTATTCCGACGTAATGGCGGACTCTCTTGTTTACGATGCGAGCGACAACCTGAAAATGGGAAAACTCAGCAATACCGTGACCAAAGGTGCCAACGAAAACCTCAATTTCACCTATACAACGGATGTGGTCGAACTCGGCCTGCGCGGTTCGGTGAACTACAACACCACTCGCAACAACTTGAATGCCAATAAGAATCAGGAAACTTGGGATTATGGATTCTCAGGTAACTTGAACCTTCGTTTGCCATACAGTTGGACTATTTCGAACGATATGAACTACACCAAGCGTGAAGGTTATTCGGAATTCAGCAAAGACGAATGGGTATGGAACGCTTCCATCGACAAATCGGTCTTCAAGAAAATGGGAACCATCTCCTTACGTTTGAACGACATCTTGCGTCAGAAACTGAACGTGATGGAAAGCATCGGCGACAACTCCAGAACCCTGAGTCGCAGCAACATCCTGACTTCCTACTTCCTGGTCAGCTTCACCTACCGCATCGCACGCTTCGGCGGTGGCGCGGGAGCTGGTGACATGTTCCGCAACGGTGGCGGCATGCGTGGCAGGGGTGGTGCCGGAGGAGGCGGTGGTTTCGGTGGCGGCGGTGGCGGCGGCGGCTTCGGCGGCGGTGGCGGAGGCTTTGAAAATTAAATCACACTCCAATGATACGAAAGGGCGGTTGAACATAGATTTCAGCCGCCCTTTCCTTTTAATTGTTTTTGCGGTAACTCAGTACTGCCCACGAATTGAAGACCAAGGCGAAGCTCAGTAACGCGAGCATGGGTTTGACCAGTTCAGCAGTGGCGCTGCCTTTAAGATAGACGAGGCGCATGACTTGAATGAAGTATTTGAGCGGGCTGATGTCACTGATGTACTGCGCCCATTTGGGCATGTTGTCCACTGGGGTGTACATGCCGCTCATGAAGATGAAGGTGATGATGCAGAAAAAGATGATGAATACGGCCTGTTGGATGGTGTTGGCGTAGTTGGAGATGACTAGGCCCAGACCCGAAAAGGCCAGCACGAAGACCAGCGCGAACAGGTAGATGGTCAGGACGCTGCCAACGGGTAACATGCTGTAAAAGAGCCAGGCGACCCCGAAACAGATGTTCAGAACGATGAAACCGATGGTCCAGAACGGAATCAGTTTGGCGATGATGAGGTTGAACTTGCTGGCCGGCGTTACGTTCAGCTGTTCGATGGTGCCGGCTTCTTTTTCGGCCACGATGTTGAAGGCGGGCAGGAATCCGGTGATGAGGGCCAACAGCATGACCATGATGGCGGGCACCATGAAGTATTTGTACTTGAGTCTGGGGTTGAACTTAAAGATGCGGGTGACATCAATGCCTGAGAGCACGGGTGTTTGGCCTGCCGGAATGAGTTCGGCACGGATGTCCCGATTGAAATCGCCCACAATGCTGGCCAGGTAAGCGCTGCCCAAACCACCCTTCACACCATTGACGGCGTTGGGCAGAATCATGACTTTGGCTTCCTGCTCGCGGATAAGGCTTTGCTCGAAATCGGGCGGTATTATCAGGATGATGTCCGATTCGTAGGCGTTGACGCTGGCCAAGGCTTCCTGATAGGTCCCGGCGACCTTGCGCAGGTGGAAGTAGCCCGATGCCGTCACTTGATGCACCAGCCGTTCTGAATAGGGCGAATGGTTGTTGTCCACCACGCACAATTCCAGATCTTTCACTTCGAAATTTGCGGCCATCGGTAAAATGAGCAGCATGAAGAAGGGAAAGATAAAAATGAATTTCGGAATGATGGGATTCCGCAGGAGTTGCTTGAACTCCTTCTCGACGAGGTATTTCAGTATCATTCCAAACGAATTTTAAATTTGCGTAGACTTATGACAATCAATATAATACCCATTCCGACCAGGATGGACAATTCCTGTATGATGGCTTTGAAGCCCAAACCCATGATCATGAGCTTGCGAATGGCCTCGATGTACCAACGGGCAGGAATGATGTCGGAAATCCACCGGATGTACACCGGCATGTTTTCGATGGGAAACATCATCCCGGACATGAGCATGACCGGCATCATGAGCCCTATGGCTGAAATGATGAGCGCGGCCATCTGGGTATCTACAATAGTGGAAATCAGGAGCCCCAGGGTGAGGCAAACGAAGATGTAGACCAGCGAAATGGTGAGCAACCAAAACAAGCTGCCAGCGATGGGCACATGCATGATGAAATGGGCGATGAGCAGGATGGTCGCCAGGTTCACCAGCGACAGGAAAAAATACGGAACAGCCTTGGAGAGAATGACATACAGCGGCTTCATGGGAGAGACCAACAGCACTTCCATGGTACCCCGCTCCTTCTCACGAGTGATGGAAACAGAGGTCATCATGGCGCAGATGAGCAGCAGAATCATCCCCATGACGCCGGGCACGAAATTGTAGGCGGCTACCATGGACGGATTGTAGAGCAGTTTGACTTCAGGCGTGATCTGGTAGGGAATCTTCCCGATTTTCATCAGTTCCAGCTGGTAACTCGACAAGATGGTCGAGGCATAGGTGGTGATGATGGAGGCCGTGTTCGGATCGCTTCCGTCGGCCAGCAACTGGATCTGCGCATAGCCACCATGCAGCAGGTTCTCATAGAAATGGTCGCTGAACACGATGACCATGGACACCTCGCCCTTTTTGAAAGCCGTTTCCGCTTCGGAAGCATTGTTCAGAACCTTCTTTAAAATAAAATAATTGTTGATCTGGAGTTTTTCCACCATCGAACGCGTGACTTCATCTTTAGAAGGGTCGTAAACGGCAAACTTGGAGTTTTTAACCTCCGTGTTGAGGGCATAGCCGAAAAGGACCAGCATCAAGATGGGCATCACCAGCAGGATCAACATGCTGGTCTTGTCCCGAAAAATATGGTGAAATTCCTTCCGGACAAATGCCATGAAGAATTTCCAGTTTTCCGCTGCTTTTTGTAGGTTCATTTTTTCCATATCATCCCTTTCTACGGGCCCCTCTGGCCAATTGATGAAACACTTCGTCCATATTTTTGGCGCCATACGCCTTTTTCAAGTTGCCGGGGCTGTCCAAGGCATCAATTCGGCCATCCACCATGATGGAGACACGGTCGCAATACTCGGCTTCGTCCATGTAGTGGGTGGTTACGAAAATGGTGATGCCACGGTCTGCGGCCTGGTAAATGAGTTCCCAAAACTGCCTGCGGGTGGCCGGATCCACACCACCGGTGGGTTCGTCCAAAAAAACAATGCTGGGTTCGTGGAAAATGGCCACCGAAAAGGAAAGTTTCTGCTTCCAACCCAGCGGCAGGGATTTGACCAAGACCTTTTTTTCATTTTCGAAGCCCAACCGATGCAGCAACTCGTCGGTCTTGGGACCGATTTCGCGTTCGGGCACGCCATAAATGCCGGCGTACAGGCGGATGTTCTCCCAAACTTCCAAGTCTTCGTATAGGGCGAACTTCTGGCTCATGTAACCGATGCGTTTCTTTATTTGCTCCGTTTGGCGGTTGATGTCGTATCCGGCCACCCAAGCTTGTCCCGAAGAAGATTTGCTCAAGCCGCAGAGCATGCGCATGGCTGTGGTCTTCCCAGCCCCGTTGGCACCGAGAAAACCGAAGATTTCGCCCTTATGCACTTCAAAATTGATGTGGTCCACGGCCGTGAAGTCACCGTAAGTTTTGGTGAGGTCTCTAGCCAGGATGACGGTATCGTCGGGCATCAGAATGGGATCGTGCTTGCTCATGATTGCAGGGTTTTACCGGAAAGCCGCATGAAACAGTCTTCCACATTGGCTTCGATGGGATGGATGTACACGTATTTATGGCCCTTGGCATGCAGATAATCGTTCAGTTCCTGTTCGGTGGGGGGTTCAGCCTTAAAGGTGATGTGGTGGGTGTCTCCAAAGGCGAAACATGTTTCAACCGCCTCGAACTGTCTCAGGTCGTTCAACAACTTTGACATTTGGTTGCTCTTGACCGACCAAAGCACCGTACCGAACTCACTGACAATGTTTTGCGGAGTGTCGGTCTTTAGAAACCTGCCATTTTGGATGAGCGCGATGCGGTCGCACAGACTGGCTTCGTCCATATACGGCGTGGAAACCAGGATGGCGATACCCTGCTTTTTCAAACGCTTGAGCATGTTCCAGAATTCCTTGCGGGAAACCGGGTCGACGCCCGTGGTGGGTTCGTCCAAGAAAAGTACCTTGGGCTTGTGGATGAGGGCGCAGCAGAGTGCCAGTTTTTGCTTCATGCCGCCGGACAAGGCACCGGCTTTGCGGGTTTTGAAGGGCTCGATCTGCACGTAGATGTCCTTGATGAGTTCGTAATTTTCGGCGACGGTGGTGCGGAAAACGGTGGCGAAAAAGTTCAAGTTCTCTTCCACCGTCAAATCCTGATAGAGCGAGAAGCGGCCAGGCATGTAGCCCACGCATTCCCGGATGCCGCGGTACTCCTTGACCACATCAAAACCGTTGACGGTGGCGGTGCCTTCGTCGGCCAAAATCAAGGTGGTCAGGATGCGGAAAAGCGTGGTTTTTCCGGCACCGTCCGGTCCGATGATGCCGAAGATTTCCCCCTCGCCCACTTCCAGACTGACACCGTCCAATGCCTGTACTTTCTTGTAGCGCTTTACTAGATGTTCTGCCTTGACTGCGAGCATGTTAGTTTTGGCTGAAATGGATACCCCCGTACATCCCTATTTTCAGGATTCCGTCGTTCTTGACGGCCACCTTGACCGCATACACCAAATTGGCACGTTCATCCCTGGTCTGAATGGTCTTGGGTGTGAATTCAGACTTGCCTGAAATCCAGGTTACGGTTCCCTTGTAGGCCTTGTTTTCGCTCGTTCCGAGTTCCGCATTGACATCCACCGTCTGACCCAACTTCACTTTGGCCAGTTGGTCGGCAGTGACATACACGCGGAGAATCATTTGGGTCATGTCGGCCACCTTGAACAAGGATCTGCCTTGAACAGCCAACTCACCGGTTTCGGCATATTTGACCAAAACGGTACCGTCGATGGGACTGCTGATGTACGAGCGACGCAATTGGTCGTTGATTTGGTCCACCTGAATCTTGAGCGCCGAACTTTCCTTGTTGATGCCGCTGCTGCTGCTTTGCAGGGTCGTTCGGGTGGCAATGAGCTGCTTGTTCAGCACTTCAATCTGGGCATTCAGGTCGTCCAACTGTTTTTGGTTGGCGGCGTTGGCCTTGACCAGGTTTTCGAGACGATGCTTTTCGGTGCCGGCAGTGGCGATTTGCTGTTCCAGAGCTGCAACCTGGACTTCCACGTCGGGTTTCCTGGTCTGAGCAGCTTGAATGCTGGCCTGGAGCTGTTTTTTACGAAGGTCCAGCTGAATGGTGTCGATGAAACCAAGGTTGGCTCCTGCTTTCAAATCCTGG
>Ga0302215_10000281_pt1 | contig 38043 bp, 34 predicted proteins | sample II_Fen_N3_1_FD_194580 | JGI IMG/M metagenome (GOLD analysis project Ga0302215, IMG submission 194580) | Peat permafrost microbial communities from Stordalen Mire near Abisko, Sweden - II_Fen_N3_1 | ecosystem: Environmental > Terrestrial > Soil > Wetlands > Permafrost | place: Sweden: Abisko... | reverse complement strand
CAACGGGCTGGGCTCAGGCGATTTGCTTGACCTGCTCCTCACCCACTTCAACCCGGATGTGGTGGAAGATATTGAACACGACTTACCTCGTTTTGCCGTGGTGGGCCGCCCGAATGCAGGAAAATCATCCATGATCAATGCATTTATCGGCGAAGACCGTACCATTGTAACGGATATTCCCGGTACTACCCGCGATTCCATTTACACCCGCTTCAACAAGTTCGGCTATGATTTCTACCTGGTCGACACGGCAGGTATCCGTAAGAAAGCCAAAGTAAGCGAGGATTTGGAATACTATTCGGTAGTGCGTGCCATTCGTGCCATTGAGAATTGTGATGTATGTATCCTGATGATTGATGCCACCCGTGGCATTGAAAGCCAGGATTTGAATATCTTCTCCCTGATTCAGAAAAACAAAAAAGGTTTAATTATAGTGATCAACAAATGGGATTTGATTGAGAACAAAGAATCGAACGATATCAAGGAATACGAAAAGACTATTCGTGAACGCTTGTCCCCGTTTGTCGATTTCCCCATTATTTTTACTTCTGTCATTACCAAGCAACGTATCCTGAAAGTATTGGAAACAGCTGTGGAAGTCTGTGAAAACAAGAAGCGGAAAATAGCTACCGCCAAGCTGAATGAATATATGTTACCGTTGATTGAGAACTATCCGCCACCGGCGTTGAAAGGCAAGTATATCAAGATTAAATACGTCACCCAGTTGCCAAGCACTCAAATCCCGACGTTCCTGTTCTTTGCCAACCTGCCGCAGTATGTGAAAGATCCATACCGCAGGTTCCTGGAAAACAAGATCCGTTCGAAATATGATTTCAACGGTACACCTATCCAGATATTTATTCGTCAGAAATAAACCACAGGGATACAGTCCCATAAAAAAAGCAGCAGAATTAATTCTGCTGCATTTTTATGGGACTCTGTCAGTCTTAAAATCCGCTGAATATCATCTTTAGCCGCAATGGTGAATCGGTGTTCTTTGCACTCCGGATACTCACGGCACTCATTAAATTGTCCTGTTTCACCGAAGTGACAGCACTGCTCGAATTGAACGCTACCTGAACAGGCACCAATCGCATATTTAGCCAATCGGCTGGAGCTTCTTTTTTCGTTTTGGCAATTTTTAACTCATTTGCAATCAGTCTGGCACAGTCAAAAGAATAATAGTCTTCATACACATCTGTCGTATTGGCAACTAACGAAACTTTATGAGCGGCCAGTATAGCACAGGTATCCGAAGGCAGCTCATTGTTTTTAAAGAAATTTTCGTATGCACTTTCTTTTATCAGAAGCATATAATTTGTGGTGGGTGCTTTCGTCGTATCAACAGCTATATTTGTAGCTTCCACCTTGATCACGGCACTGTTTAAATTCGGCCTTTTAGATTGAATACTATCATTAATGCGTTGTTGTATTTTATTCAACGGGATCCCAACCCTTGTATCCCAGGCAGAGGGCGAAGCAATGTAATTCACACCGGCATCCGGTACGGGTACGGTAGCCTGATCGGGGTGTACGATACGGTTTACCTGACGGACTTCGGGATTTGCAATAAAAACCTTAAAAGTATTTACGGTTACTAACGAATCGCCACCGTTAATTTTAGTTGCTTGATATGTATGGTGATAATAATAATCAATATAGATACTGCTTACGTTCAGCAAGGAAGCTGATCCATAATCTGTGGTAATGTACAATCCCTTGAAATCATTTAAGAAGTTTGCGGTACTGCTGAAATCGGTATTCTTGAAAAAACGCTGTACAAATTCAGCTGATAATGGGAATTTAATGGAATTGCTGTCTGATTTCAGTGTTTTGGCATCATCTGCCTTAAATATCCGGCTGGAAAGAAAATTGCTGCTGCTTTTATCAACATATTCAGTTGGATTAATGTCGGTATGATAAATACCCGAATAATCGAATGTCTTTTTATTCATCTCGTAAATATTCACACGCATAGGGGATTTTTTATAACCAAACGAGGTATAAAATCCCAAAACAATGGAAGCAGAATCGGCTACCGCCGTAGGAGGGAATATAAATCCAACCGGACAATTCAATTGTGCCAGGATTTCAGCATAGGTAGAACCAAATTTAGAATTAGAGTAGGTTCCTAACAGAAAAGAATCCGGCTTCGAAATAATAGAACTGACCGTCACATTTTCTGACATTAAATGAAACGTGTCAGTTGCAATCTGAATTCTATCCGAGATGGGTTGAATTCCGGTGCCAATGTCAGTGAGGTTATCCTTACAGGAAAAAACACATAACGAAAACAAGATAACGAGGATGATTGGATATGATTTCATGTAAAATGAAAAAAAGTTTGACTAAATAGAGAGTTAAATAATCACGTTTATTACTGGTTTGTTACAGGCTGTCGTAAAACTGAACGTAGGCATCCGCATAATCCTCCTCAGCCTGAAAAGGCAAAAACTTCACCTTTTTCGAAGTAATGTATTCCAACACATCTTCGTTGACTATCGGGCTCGACTGGATCACTGCATCCGAATAATCGATCGCCAGCTTCGAAAGGGCCAGAAAATCAATTACTTTGTCTTTTACCTGCACCACATGCTTTTTCTCAATTCCATCCAGCAATAGCCTTTCAGCAAACAGACTGCGGAATGGTTTTTTAAATTCATCGTTAAAAATGGAATAAACCACCTTCGAATGTTTAAAAAACGGATCATCGTTAAATGCTTTCTTGATGTATAGAGGTGCCAGTGCGGTCATCCAACCCTGGCAATGGATCACGTCCGGTGTCCAGCGAAGCTTTTTCACCGTTTCCATAACCCCCCTGACAAAAAAGATGGTCCGTTCATCATTGTCTTCGTATTCTTCGCCTGCCTCATCCGAGACGGTATTCTTGCGGTGAAAATAATCATCATTGTCGATGAAGTAAACCTGCATCCGGGCCGATTGGATCGAAGCAACTTTTATGATCAGCGGGTGATCGGTATCATCAATGATTAAATTCATACCCGACAACCGGATAACTTCGTGAAGTTGATTCCTCCGTTCATTTACAGCACCGAATTTCGGCATAAAGGTGCGCGTTTCTCTTCCGCGGTCTTGTACTGCCTGAGGTAAATACCTCCCCATGTTTGATAATTCGGATTCTGGTAAATACGGAAATATCTCTTGAGAAATATACAAAACTTTTGTAATTTTTTTCATGCGCTTCTTATCCGATGGGTCTGGGAGTATTATTCGGTTTGCAAAGATATATAAAAAAAATCGGATATAAACAAGACGTCAAACCACAAATGTTAAGCCGACAGGTCATAAAAAGAACATTTGCAAAAAGTAAAATTCCGCAAATAAGTTCTATGCCACACACAGTCAAATATTTAATCAAATCCTTTGACCAGGCAACCCATTTTATGCTGCTTCCTATTTATAAAAGTTTAACCAAGAATTATTTAGTGCTTTTCAATGATCAAAACAGGATATAGAGAAACTGTAAAGATATAGAGAAACTGTAAAATTGAGTACCAAGTCAAAAAGCTCTTTTCATTTTTCGATTTACCGGGAACAATCTATCCAACTCATTGCCTGATCATTATTCAGGCTTCATCACCTTTAGGATAATACAGTGATAAAATAGTGATAATACAGTGATAATACAGTAATAATACAGTAAATAAAAGGACTGTATTATCTCTGTAATATCTCCTGATCATCTTTATTGAATGATAACATACACATAGACTTGATGAAAACTTTATCATGGCACAGGAACGAACAAAATCAGGTTTGTTTTTTATAAGTAGTATCTTCATAATAAGCTTAGTTATTACATCCTTAATTACAAAAAAAAGTATTACAATATCTTTAAGACCCTATATATATGTTATAATTGATTGATTATACAGATAAGTTTTACTACTTTTACGACCTATTTTTTATGGATTCCGAAAGAACTAATCGTTGGAATTTTGTACCTAATTAAATAATGAAAATATTCAAATTAAAAAGGGAGCTTCAATCAGAGATTGCCACTCTGAAATCGTTAGGAAAAACCATTGGTTTTGTGCCTACCATGGGAGCATTGCATGCCGGTCACAAGTCGTTGGTAGAAAGATGCGCGGTTGAAAACGATATATGTGTGGTAAGCATCTTTGTGAATCCAACTCAGTTTAATAATACCGTTGATTTTGAAAAATACCCGAGGAACCTGAACCAGGATGCTGATTTTTTGGAAAGTCTTGGATGTGGTATCATTTTTGCTCCTGAAACGGATGAAGTTTATCAACCGGAAGAGTTAAACAGCCGGTTCGAATTCGATTTCGGGAAACTGGACACGGTGATGGAAGGCAAATATCGTCCGGGGCATTTTAATGGCGTCGTACAGATTGTAAGCAAGCTGTTACTATTGGTTCAACCGGGCAAAGCTTATTTCGGGGAAAAGGATTTCCAGCAACTGGCCATCATTCATCGCATGGTGGAAATCATGCATTTCGATGTTGAAATTATCGACTGCCCTATTGTACGGGAACCAAGCGGACTGGCTAGGAGCAGCAGAAATGAACGTTTAAGTGAAACGGATCGTAAAAAAGCGGAAGAAATATACAAAGTTCTCTCCGAAAGTCGTAACTTTGCAGCGCTCTTAACCCCCATAGAATTGACACAATGGGTAGTGGAGCTGATAGAATTAGTGCCTGGGCTGGAAGTGGAATACTACGAAATTGTAAACACTTCGACCCTTCAAGCTGTTAATTCCTGGTCAAAACCATCCGTGGGTTGTATTGCCGTTTATTGTGGAGACGTGAGATTGATCGATAATATCAGATACAATACGACGGAGAATTAATAATTCTTAAATAATATTTTGAACACGGATGCGACGTTCCGTGCAGCTAAACTTAACGACATTGATTAATAACCGGCAATTGAAAAAGAAAAATTTATGTTAGTACACATTGTAAAATCGAAGATACACAGGGTAACCGTCACAGAAGCCAACCTGAACTATATAGGAAGCATCACCATTGACGAGGATCTGATGGAAGCAGCCAATGTGATTGCAAATGAGAAAGTAAGCATTGTTAACAACAATAACGGCGAACGATTTGAAACGTACGTCATCCCCGGAAAACGCGGCAGTGGAGTCATTTGCCTGAATGGTGCCGCCTCGCGGAAGGCACAACCGGGTGATATCATAATCATCATGGCCTATGCCATGATGGAGCTGGAAGAAGCCCGTACATTTAAGCCAGCCATCATCTTCCCCGATACAAAAACAAACAAACTGATTTAAATAAAAGGCTGCAAGGGTTTTTGCCACTACGGGGTCACAGAGAAAATGAAAGTCGTCATCATAAAATACAATGCCGGAAACATCCGTTCGGTACTTTTTGCCCTGGAGCGTATAGGTGTGAATGCCATTGTTACGGACGACCCTGACGAAATACGTTCGGCCGACCGGGTGATATTTCCCGGTGTGGGGGAAGCCTCCTCGGCCATGAAATACCTGAAACAAAAAGGCCTGGATGTACTTATCCGCTCACTCACCCAACCCGTACTGGGCATTTGCCTGGGCATGCAACTCATGTGTTCGCACTCGCAAGAGAACGATACCGATTGCCTGGGGATATTCGACCAAAAAGTATTGCTTTTCCCGAACGATGGATTTAAGATCCCTCAAATAGGGTGGAACAACATTACCCATTTAACATCGGATATTTTTCAGGATGTCGACGAAAATGCCTACATGTATTTCGTGCATAGCTATTATGTTGAAAAATGCGAAAATGCCATAGCCCTGACAAACTATGTGGCGGAATACAGCTCGGCAGTCCGTAAAAACAACTTCTATGCTGTTCAGTTTCACCCCGAGAAATCGGGTGAGGCAGGACAAAAAATCCTGGAGAATTTCATATTCAACCTGAAAGATTGAATTTACATTTCATATATCCCTATCTCAAAATAGTTCCTTTAATAATCCTGCCATGACATTTGCAGTACAACATTCCGATCCAGATTCAAATGCCCGTGCCGGAATCATATGCACCGACCACGGCAATATTGAGACACCTATTTTTATGCCCGTGGGTACGGTGGCCTCTGTAAAGGCAGTCCATTTTCATGAGCTGAAAGAAGACATTAAGGCCCAGATCATCCTGGGTAATACCTATCACCTGTTTATGCGACCGGGAATCGACACACTGGAACGAGCCGGGGGATTACATAAATTTAATGGATGGGACCGCCCCATACTGACTGACAGCGGAGGATACCAGGTATTTTCGATGTCCGCAAACAGGAAATTAAAAGAGGAAGGAGCCACTTTCCGTTCGCATATTGATGGGAGCAAACACCTGTTCACCCCGGAAAACGTGGTGGAAATACAACGTACGATCGGAGCAGATATCATCATGGCCTTCGACGAATGTACCCCGGGTACTTCGGACTTCGATTATGCCAAGAAATCGATGGAGCTCACCCACCGGTGGCTGGAACGGGGATTAACCCATTTTGACAGGACAGAGCCTAAATATGGTTTTTCGCAAACCTATTTCCCTATCGTGCAAGGTTGTGTATATCCTGAATTGCGCCGTCGATCGGCCGAATTCATTGCTTCGCAGGAACGGGAAGGAAATGCCATTGGCGGACTGGCGGTAGGCGAACCGATTGAGAAGATGTATGAAATGATCGAAATTGTTAACGAGATACTGCCAAAGGACAAACCCCGATACTTAATGGGAGTTGGCACGCCACAGAATATCCTTGAAGGCATCGAACGGGGCATTGATATGTTCGACTGCGTGATGCCCACCCGAAATGGACGCAACGGCATGCTTTTCACCTCACAGGGCATTATAAACATGCGCAATGAGAAATGGAAAAACGATTTTTCCCCACTCGATGAATTTGGGACTTCCTACGTGGATAGCAGCTGTTCAAAAGCCTATCTGCGTCACCTTTTTATCAGCAAAGAGCTGTTGGCCATGCAAATAGCATCCATTCACAACCTGGCATTTTACCTGTGGCTGGTGGGAGAAGCCAGGATACATATTCAAGCCGGTGATTTCACCCACTGGAAAAAAGGAATGGTGGAGCAGGTTGGAAGGAGATTGTAGATGGTTGATTGATTGGTTGATTGGTTGATTGGTCGGTTGGTCGGTTGATTAGTTGATTAGTTAACGAGTTAACAAGTTAACAAGTATACTGCTTAACTTTTAGCTTCCTGTTTACTTGTTCACTTCTCTACTTGTTCACTTGTCTAGTTTACTAGTTTACTTGTCTACTTGTCTACTTGTTCACTTGTTTAAAATATTCTGTATGAAAATCGATTACCACACATTTGGATTAAAACGGATTGATACATATATCATGAAGAAGTTTTTGGGGACCTATTTCTTCTCCATCATGCTAATTCTGAGTATATCAGTTGTGTTTGATTTAACGGAGAAATTAGACAATTTCGTTGAACATAATACACCGTTAAAGGCCATTTTGTTCGACTATTACCTGAATTTCATACCCTACTACATGAATATGTTCAGCCCCCTGTTCACCTTCATTGCCGTAATTTTCATCACGTCGAAAATGGCCACCAATACTGAAATCATTGCCATACTGGCCAGTGGTGTAAGTTTCAGAAGACTGATGGTTCCTTATTTTCTATCAGCACTGGTGATTGCCTGTATATCATTTACGGTAGGCGGTTTTATCATTCCGCACGGCAATAAGATTATGCTGGGTTTTGAAGATAAATATGTCCGGAAAATCAAACAGGACAATGCCCGTAATGTTCAAATGGAGGTTGAAAAAGGGGTAATCATGTATATTGAGCGTTATGAAGTTTCGAATAATATGGGTTACAGGTTTTCGCTTGAAAAATTTGATGGGAAGAAACTGGTATCCAGGCTGACAGCCGAAACTATTTCATGGGATTCGGCCTATACCTGGAAGATAACCAATTACCTGAGACGCGACTTTAACGGGATGCGCGAAAGCATCACCAAAGGAATCAGCAAAGATACGGTCATTAAGGTACAGCCGGAGGAATTGTTTATTACTTCACAGGAAGCTCCTCAGTTGAGTAATGCCCAATTGGCCAGTTATCTGAAAAAACAAAGGGCCCGTGGGGTCGGAAACATTCAGGGCTTTGAAGATGAATACTACAAACGGTATTCTATGCCCCTGGCAGCATTTATCATGACCCTGATCGGGGTATCGCTTTCATCACGGAAAGTACGCGGAGGCATGGGGCTCCACCTGGGCATTGGATTAGCCTTAAGCGCCATCTACATCCTGTTTTCAACCATGTCTACCTCCTTTTCAGTCAGTGGAGCTATGAGTGCTTTTAATGCAGTATGGCTGCCAAACGTGGTATTTATAGTGATCGGTATTTATTTGTACCGGACAGCACCGAAATAAGGTTTAGTGATTGGTTGATTGGTTGATTGGTTAATTGGTTGATTGGTTGATTAAGTTAATTGGTTGATTAAGTTGATTGGTTAATTGGTTGATTGGTTGATTGGTTAATCAGGGTTATGGACAAGTTTTTATATTAATAATCACTAATATGTTAACAACCACTCAACTTAATCAACTTAATCAACCAATCGACTTAATCAACTTAAACAACCAATTAACCAATCAACTTATTTAACTTAATCAACTTAATCAACCAATCAACCAACTTAATCAACCAATTAACCAATCAACCAACCACTACCTCTCAGTATACTGCTTTTCGTAATACTTCTGATAGTCACCATTGATAATATTATCCATCCATTGCTGGTTGGCCAGATACCAGTCAACCGTTTTTTCAAGTCCTTCCTCGAACTGAAGTGAAGGTTTCCAGCCTAATTCACGTTGCAGTTTGGAAGAGTCGATAGCGTAGCGTAAATCATGGCCTGCCCTGTCTTTTACATAGTTAATCAGCTTTGCTGATTCACCCTCTGCACGGCCTAATTTCCGGTCCATGATACGGCATAACTCGCGGATCAGGTCAATGTTCGTCCATTCGTTGTTTCCTCCGATATTGTAAGTTTCACCAATGATTCCGTTGTGAAAAATGGTGTCAATGGCCCTGGCATGATCGTTCACCCATAACCAGTCACGCACATTTTCACCTTTCCCGTAAATCGGGATCGGGCGGTTATTCTTTATATTGTTTATCGACAGTGGAATCAGCTTTTCAGGGAAATGATTCGCCCCATAGTTGTTCGAACAATTTGAAACAACCACCGGCAAACCATACGTATGATAAAAAGCACGTACAAAATGGTCGGAACTGGCTTTTGCTGCCGAATAAGGGCTTCGTGGATCATAGGCTGTTTCCTCTGTAAAGAAACCTGTTTCACCTAACGATCCGTATACTTCATCAGTGGAAATATGATAAAACCTTTTTCCCTCCATATTGCCTTTCCATGATTCCTTAGCCACATTCAGCAGATTGGCTGTACCAAAAACATTGGTACGGATAAAGGCAAATGGATCGGTAATGGAACGATCAACATGCGATTCGGCGGCTAAATGAACCACACCATCAAATTGATACCTGGCAAACAATTCGGGAATGAATTTTTCGTCGGTTATGTCACCCTTAACAAAAGTGTAGTTAGGAGCATCTGAAATATCCTTGAGATTTTCAAGGTTTCCGGCATAGGTCAGTGCATCTAAATTAATTATTTGATAACCGGGATATTTAGTCACAAACAGCCGTACAACATGAGAACCGATAAAGCCTGCGCCACCAGTTATTAAAATCGTTTTTTCCATTTTAGCATTTATTTTTTTGAGGTAGTACAAAGATACATCGATTTGTTGGGTTTAACAACTTGTTGAAAACTTTCTGCATGAAAATATTCGAATATGATTCCTTTCAGTTACTTTTGCAATGTGGAAAAATTCTGTCACCATATTGAGAAACTTTTAGCACAACACGATTACGTGGTGGTACCTAATCTGGGTGGATTTGTAGTACAAATTCAATCGGCCGAAATATTAACCGACTGCATTACTCCTCCCCTATCCACCATTGGCTTTAATCCCCTGATGCATCATGCCGATGGACTTTTGGCTATCGAAATAGCCCGTTCGGAACAAATCAGTTACCGGAAAGCCATGGAATACATTGTAAACGAGGTAGAGAATATTAAGTCCAATCTGAATATGGTTGGGAATGTTTCCTTCGGCAATTTAGGGACCTTTTATCAACAAGAACCGGAGAACCTGTATTTTTCTCCAACAGTAACTGCTGAATTCCTACCTCAGAATTTTGAACTCACCAATTTGTATGTTTCACAACGGAACGAACAACAAAAAGATGAAAAAACAAGGATCGTTCTAACACTTCCTTCGAACAGGGTATTCAAATACGCTTCGGTGGCCTGCCTGATTGCCGGGTTATTCTTTGTTTCGCCTAAGATAAGCGATATGCGTCAACCGGATAGCGCCAACATTGTTACTTCAGCATTCTATAATTTTACTCAAAAACCGGTTACTCTAACCACTCCCGGTAAGACAGAAATTAAACCTCAGTCCATCGTTACCGATGAACTGGCTAACTATCACGTGATTGTAGCCAGCCTTCCTACACAAAGCTCGGCGGTTAAATTTTGCAAAGAAATAGCATCAACTGATTTTCCGTCAGCCCACGTATTACCTCCTTCAAAAACTTATCGTGTTGCTATCCAGTCATTCACCGACCGGGAGAAAGCCATTCAATTTATGGAAAACCTTCGCAAAACGGACAGCCGTTTTGAAACAGCCTGGGTGTATTGTAACGATTAGTCGATTAACGATTAATGATTAACTAAGACCTGTTACATTTCTAAATCCTAAGGTTAAGTACACTTTGTTTCAATTAACGGTTAAACATTCATCGTGAATCAATCATCATTATTTATGTAAAGTCCTTCTCTAATTCAAATAAAAACACTATCTTTGCAACCGCTTTTCGAGAAAAAGCATTAGGTATAATCATTTAATAACAAAAAAAATGCCCGTAAAAATCAGATTGCAACGTCACGGTCGTAAAGGATATGCATATTATCATATCGTGATCTCTGACAGCAAAGCGCCACGTGATGGCAAATTTATCGAACGTATCGGTTCTTACAACCCAAACACCAACCCTGCAACCATCGATCTGAAGTTCGAAAGAGCATTGTATTGGTTAACAACAGGTGCACAACCGACCGACACTACCCGCAATATCCTTTCTAACGAAGGTGTATTGTTAAAGAAACACTTGCTTGAAGGAGCAAAAAAAGGGGCATTCGATGTATCTGAAGTTGATACCCGTTTCGCTGCCTGGAAAGAAAGCAAGGAATCGAGTGTAATCAAAACAAAAGAACAATTGACTGCTGAAAAACAAGCTGACTTAAAAGCCCGTTTCAAAGCAGAGACAGAAGTAAACAAAGCAAAAGCTGCTGAACTGGCAAAGAAAAAAGCAGATGCTATTGCGGCTACCATTGAAGCTGCCGCTGTGGTTGAAACTCCTGCCGAAGCACCTGCCACTGAAACAGTTGCAGAGTAAATTTCGGTCAGACTTTATCATACAAAAAACCCGAAAGAAATTTCGGGTTTTTTTATTTTATCACAATTTTCATATACAAAAAATAATACATTTTTTTTTCACACTTTAGACACAATTTTTAAGAGCTTTCAACGTTAAAGGATAATAATTAAAAAACACAGGACCAAAATGACCAAAATAGTTAATATAGCACTCCAGATTTTACCAAGTTCGAAAACTATCCATCCCTATACGTTAGTTGACAAGGCCATTGAGGCGATAGCAGCCTCCGGTTTGAAATACAAGGTCACACCTTTCGAAACCGTGATGGAAGGAACATACGATGACATCATGAAGGTAGTGAAGCTGGCGCAGGATGCCTGTTATGAAGCAGGGGCTGAAAGCCTGATGACCTATATCAAGATACAAAGCTCGCTTAGTGATGTGAGTATTCAGGATAAAATGGAGAAATATAATGGAGAGAATTTAAAACAGATATGAATACGTTCTATCAATTTTAAATTTAGGAATTTAAAAATATTGAATGATATAATTTAGTTTAATCAGCACTTGACTTTTTGATAATTAGTATTCCAACAATATAAATATTGATTAATATGAGAAGAAAGGTTACAAATTATAGTTTAGTGGTTTTAGTTCTTACCATATGTTTTGGTTTAATGCAAGCAAAAAAAGAGAATAAAAACCCATTTAATTCGTCGTTTTACTCAAATAGTTTATATATCGGAAGTTCGGGTTGTTATTTATACCGAGGATTAAACATGTCTAAAAATACAGATTATTCAAAAAACTACATACATTTAGAAAATACCGGTATTAAGAAAAGTTTGATTGATTATTATTCTAATAATCGAGAATTCAACTATTTAAATCCAACATCAAAGTTTTATTATTTAGAAAATCTAAATTTTAATTTGATCAAATATTAATCAACTATTCGAATAAATTCGTCACAACCAAATCTGTAAAAACTTGTTCAATGGAAAACAATTGATAAATATGAATGGTTGTCTTTAATGGAAAAGCCAGACTATAAAATCGGCAAGTACTTTTTGTGGTAGGAAATTACCTGTTAGATTTAAAATGTTAAGTTAATATTTAATCAATCCATTTTTTTCACTACCTTTGTGACACGTTTGGTTACATGATTTCAATATTTCATCAGTGTTTCTTTTTAGGGTTTAAATGTTGATCCAAATCTTATACGTATAATCGTTTTTTTATAATTGTTTGAATTCTTATATTGTTCAATAACCTTGAAATGCATAAATCATTTTTCCACTTTTCGAGTAAAAAAGTTGATAAAATTATCGTATTTATTTAAATTGATTAATCATATTTAAAATATTTAAGTTGTCATGTAACTACTCTACACCCTCCTGTTTTTATAATCTTTTCATTTTCAGTATGACTTCGTCAGAATAAAAATTAAAAGATGGGTATAAGTTTCAACCCCTCCTATTTAATATGTTCAATTTGGAGCTATTAACAGTCATCACCTATGGGTACTAACTTAATCTATTAAATTTCAAATAAATATCTTTATGAATAACAGCATAACCACGATGAATGGTTGCATAAAAATATTCAAAAATAGAATCACATATTTTTATATAAATTAATTAGAATTAAATATGAAGAGAATTAAATTTATCCTGCTTTCTTTGTTACTGGTAGGAAGTCTGATTGCACAGGATTTGAGTAAATTGAATCCACAACAAATCGAGGCATATAAAAAATACAAAAGTGCCAATTCCTCTGCGACAAGCAATCCGGGAAACAATAATGAAAATACCACAACCGAACAGGATCGGACTGTAAATCCCGAGGATACTCAAAAACCCGAAGTGCCCGAGAATAAGACCACTACAACCACTACTACCAGGTCAGTACAAAATATCAAGAGTGACAAAACTTTTGATAACGGACTGGATTCAGATGATAAGAAAACAATTACTACTACAACTACGACTGTTCAAAATGGTATTCAAACGAAAAAAGATATTTTCGGATCAAAACTTTTCAGCAAACAAAATATTACGTTTGAGCCAAAACTCAATATCGCCACACCAGTTAATTATATAATTGGCACCTATGATGAGATTATTATCGATATATCAGGACTCTACGAAGTAAATTACAAGCTTAAGGTTTCTCCGGAGGGAACCATAAGAATCCCTAATGTAGGCCCCATCAAGGTGAGTGGCATTACAATTGAAGATGCCACAAGAATTATACGTAACAAGGTCTCGAGAATATATTCGGGGGTTTCTACCGGTCAGACACGTGTGAATATTTCACTGGGAAACATCAGAAGCATACGCGTATCAGTAGTAGGTGAAGCTGTCCGACCGGGGTCATACACCCTTCCATCACTTGCCACAGCCTTCAATGCGCTTTATGCTTGCGGAGGTCCGGACAGTGTAGGTTCCATGCGTGATATTAAAGTTGTACGTGCGAATAAAGTTATCGCTAATTTGGACGTATACCGATTTTTGCTCGATGGTGTGCTTATCAATAATGTATCGTTGCAAGATGGCGATCTACTTAAAATTGAGCCTTATAAAATAAGAGCTACTATAAATGGTGCAGTTAAACATGGAGGCATTTTTGAAGCAATACCGGGCGAAACACTTCAAAACCTGATTCGGTTTGCGGGTGGTTATGCCGATGATGCCTATAAAGCAACGATAACAACTATCAGGTTCAACGAAAATGGTAAAACGGTTGTCGATGTTGCTGAAAAAGAAATTGCATCTTTCCAGTTACAATCAGGTGATTCGTGTGAAGTATCGAGCATGGGCAGAAAATTTGATAACCGTGTTGATATAGTAGGATCCGTCTATCGCCCGGGAGCTTATGCCCTGGATTCTAGTTTGACAATCACGAAACTTATTGCCAAAGCAGATGGTGTAAAAGAAGATGCCTATTTAAATATGGCCTATATAACCCGAAGAAAAAGCAACCATGTTCCTGAAATAGTTGGATTTAACTTAGGTAAAGTTTTACAGGGAATTGCTCCGGATATTCTGTTGGAAAAAGACGATTCTGTTAATATCGTGAGTTTGTACGATTACCGTGAAGAACAATTTGTATCCATTTCGGGTGCTGTTCAATCACCAGGAAAGTATCCATTATTAAAGAATATTTCACTAAGAGGTTTAATTCTTAAAGCAAAAGGTTTTTTGGAAATAGCATCTACGGATTCAATCGTATTAATTCGTGTAATCAAGGATCAGGAAATCTTACGGAACACTACGAACAAAACCATTGTTATGAAATTTTCATTGGACAAAGATTTGAATTTTACGAATGGTTCAGGTGATGTATTGCTCGAAAATGGCGATCAGGTGATTGTTCGAAGTATTTCTGGGTTTGAAGGAATTCTTATGGTACGTGTTGAGGGGGAAGTACGCCAACCGGGAAACTATAACATTTCCAACAAGGCGGAAAGGATATCGAACATCATCCAACGTTCAGGAGGATTTACCAATTATGCTTATCCACTTGGTGCTTTTTTGATTCGAACTGAAAAAACCAGTGGTGTTGAACAAAAACTACAGCGGATCGTTGCTGAGAATTCAAAGAAACAAATTCAAAAAAAAGGTGATAATACAATGGACCTGTCTTTAATAAAAGCTACCGGAGCTCCTAACATGCAGCAAGCATATTCTGAAATGGATTCTCTTCAAAATAAAAAATCAGGGACTAAGGTGGTAAATGAAATTTTTAAATCGGAAGGCGTTGTTGGAATAAACCTTAAAAAAATTATGGAACGACCCGGGAGTAAATACGACCTGAATTTGGAAGAGGGTGATATACTTTTCATCCCACGCAAGTTGGAAACTGTTCGAGTGATTGGTGAAGTATTGTTTCCAACTTATGTACGTTATGACGAAAGCATGAATTTCAAAGATTATGTGAGTAATGCAGGTGGATTTTCGGACAGAGCCATGAGGAGCAGTGCCTTTGTACTTTATGCAAACGGTACGGCTAAAAGCACCACCAGTTTTTTAGGATTTAAGTTTTATCCTAAAATTCAACCGGGTGCACGTATTATTATACCGGAAAAACCAACTGAACTACGGAGTAAGTTAACACCCATGGAAACTGTTTCAATATTGACTTCCATAATGACAGTAGCCACTCTTGTTTATTCCGTTACAAAATAAGCTGATTATGAACGAAAAAATGAAAGACTCAACTGACTACAATAAAACGTTAATTAAGGATTTGATACTAAGAGCTACAATCTGGTGGAAATATTTATTAAGTAAGTGGCTTATTATTCTCATTTTTGGAATATGTGGAGCTACCGTTGGATTAATAGTTTCTTTATTATCCAAACCTAAATACACAGCTACTTTATCATTTGCATTGATTGAAAAAAGTAGTGGGAGTGGTGGTCTTGCTGATCTTGCATCATCTTTTGGCTTAGGTGGATTAATGGGTGGAAACAATGGTGCTTTTAGTGGAGATAATTTGCTGGAGATTATTCAATCACGCTATGCCATAGAACAAACTTTACTTACACCTGTAAGCTACAAAGGTGAAAAAAAAACACTCGCAGATGTTTATATTCAATTTAATCAACTACGCAAAGAATGGATAAAGAATACTGCCAACAGTGAATTACGAAATACAACTTTCCCTATAGGTCAAAAACGTGAAACCTTTTCACGTACACAGGATAGTGTACTTTATAGTATCTTCAATGGGATATTTGGTACTAAAGCATTAATGGTTGTCCGAAAGAACAAGAAGGTCAGCATTGTTACAGTTAGTTATGTCAGTAAAGACGAACTCTTCTCTAAAATGTTTGTGGAAAAATTGATGGATGAAACTTACCATTTTTACAGTGAATCCCGAACATCTCAAAGCAGATCCAATATTAATATGATGCAAGCAAAAGCTGATTCTATTAAAAATTTGTATGAATCAGCTTTATATAAAAGTGCCGGCTATTCACAGATAAATATAAATGCGGCACTTCAGTTTGCAGCTGTCCCCAAAATTAAGCAGGAAAACAATGCTCAACTATATGCAACCGTTTATGCCGAAGTATTGAAAAATCTTGAAACGCTTAAACTTGATTTAGCCAGGGAAACCCCGATTGTACAAATTATTGACACACCAAGAATGCCACTAATGAAAGAGAGGTTGGGAAAAGGAAAAGGGATTATTTTTGGAGGGTTTATCGGGGCATTTATGATAATTACTTTTATGTTGGGTAGATTATACGTTATTGAATTGCTAAATGAAAAAAAATAAATATTGTAAGCAAAAAAACATTTATTAAAATAAAACAGAGATGCAATTTAGAGAGTATTTAGTTTAATAAATAAATACTAAATCAAAAAAACATTTTATTATATTCGCAAATGACATTATCAGAAGTAAAAATAATACAACTTCCTAAAATTATTGATCGTCGTGGTAATTTAACCTTTATTGAAGGGAATAACCATATTCCGTTTCTGATTAAAAGAGCTTACTGGATTTACGATGTACCTGGAGGAGAAACCCGTGGTGGTCATGCTTTTCGGGAACAACAAGAGTTCATAGTGGCTTTATCCGGCAGTTTCGATGTGGTGATAGACGATGGAAACGAAAAAAAGATATTTCAATTAAACAGATCATATTATGGGTTGTATGTGCCTTCTGGTCTTTGGAGACATATGGAAAATTTTTCAACGAATGCATTATCTATGGTGTTAGCTTCAAATGATTTTAACGAAAAAGATTATATCCGAGATTATGATGAATTTAACAAATCAAGAAAATAGCAGAAAAAGAACTGTATACGATTGTTCTATTGTCTATTTACAAAAAATAGAGAGTGAGTCAGGGCGAATAACACCTTTACATAGTGGAAAAGATATACCTTTTGAAATTGCTCGAGTATTCTATCTTTATGACATACCAGGTGGTGAGGAACGAGGTGCACATGCTCATAAAGAGTGTCATCAATTTTTGATTGCAGCTAGTGGTGCTTTTGACATCACATTAGACGACGGTAAAACAAAAAGGTTGATAACGTTAAACAGACCATATATGGGATTGCATATTCCTCCCGGGATATGGGCTGCTGAATTAGGATTTTCCTCCGGATCTATTTGTTTAGTGTTGGCTTCTCACATGTATAATGTAGAAGACTATATGAGAGATTATGATGATTTTATAAAATTCAAAACAAATGATACATTCAACAGCAGAAGTTAAAACTGAAAATATAGGAAAAGAAACATCAGTTTGGCAACACAGTGTCATTTTAGAAAATGCCATTATAGGAAATAATTGTAATATTAATGCTTTTTGTTTCATAGAAAATGATGTTATATTAGGCAATAATGTAACAATAAAGTGTGGGGTATATTTATGGGATGGCATTAGAATTGAAAATGATGTATTTGTTGGACCAAATGTAACTTTTACTAATGATAAATACCCAAGATCTAAAAAATATCCGATTTGCTTTGAAAAAACAATTATCAGAAATGGTGCTTCGTTAGGTGCAGGATCAATTATAATCGGAGGGATTGAGATTGGAGAATACGCCATGATTGGAGCTGGAAGTGTAGTTACAAAGAACATTCCGGCTAATGAATTATGGTTTGGTAATCCTGCAAAATTTATAAAAAAAATATTTTAATCATATGATAAAATTTTTAGATCTTCAAAAAGTAACTAAAAAGTATTCTACCGAAATACATGAGGCTGTTTTAAGAGTAGTAGATTCCGGATGGTACTTACAAGGTAATGAAAACAAATCATTTGAAAAAAATTATGCAAATTATATTGGTACAAATTATTGTATTGGAGTGGCTAATGGACTGGATGCATTACGCTTGATTCTAAGAGCTTATATTGAATTAGGTATAATTCATGAAGGGGATGAGATTATTGTCCCTGCAAACACTTATATTGCTTCGATATTAGCTATTTCAGATAATAATCTAATACCTATATTGGTAGAACCTTCAATTAAAACCTTGCAAATCGATGATTCAAAAATAGAATCTGCAATAACAATTAAAACTAAAGCTATTATGATTGTTCACCTATATGGACAATGTGCATATTCGCAAAAAATTAAAGATATTTGTAAAAAACATGATTTAAAGCTAATTGAAGACAATGCTCAGGCACACGGATGTAAATTCAATGAAAATAAAACGGGCTCACTAGGAGATGCTGCAGGACATAGCTTTTATCCAGGTAAAAATTTAGGTGCTTTTGGCGATGGTGGAGCTGTGACTACAAATAATGAATTATTAGCTATGACGATTCGAACACTTGCTAATTATGGTTCAAACAAGAAATATGTTTTCGAATTTCGGGGTTATAATAGTAGATTAGACGAAATTCAGGCTGCAGTTTTGGATGTAAAATTAAAGCATCTGGATGAAGATACCAAATACAGGAAAAAGGTTGCTCGTTATTATATTGACAATATTAAAAATCCAAATATCCGGCTTCCTTATGTAACTGATTGGGATTCAAATGTTTTTCATATTTTTCCAATACTTACTTCACGTAGAGATGATTTGCAGCAATATCTAACAGATAATGGAGTACAAACATTAATTCATTACCCCATTCCACCCCATAAACAAAAGTGCAATGCAAGTTGGAACCAGATGTCTTTACCGATTACAGAACAGATTCACGAACAGGAGTTGAGTCTTCCAATTAGCCAAGTATTATCAAAAACGGAATATATAGAAATTGTTGATTTGATTAACAAATGGTATTGATATTCAATAAAGTTCTCTCATTTTTCCATAGAACACGCAAAACTGATGTGGTTAAAGTGTTTTCATTTACTGCTATGTCGACACTTGTTAAGATGCTTACCAGCTTAATAAGTGTAAAAGTTGTAGCTGTAATTATTGGACCTGCTGGTATTGCGTTGCTTGGTCAGCTTAATAATTTTTCGTCCATAATAATGACTGTTGCATGTGGAGGAATAAATAATGGTGTTACTAAATATGTGGCGGAATATAACAAATCAGACGATAAAATAAGGAAATTTCTATCAACTGCTTTAAAAATTACCATCGTATGTTCTTTCTTTTGTGGCGTTTTGATGATTATTTTGCATAAATGGTTAAGTGAAATAATAATGTTAAATTCAGGTTATGGATATGTTTTTATAATCTTCGGAATAGCATTGTTTTTGTATTCACTGAATATGCTTTTGTCTTCAATTCTGAATGGTTTTAAAGAATTTAAAAGGTATGTTTCAGTAAATATCGCAGGTAGCATTTTAGGATTGATATTCACATTGATTTTTGTCTATACTTTAGGATTAAAAGGAGCTTTGATAAGTGCGGTAACTTTTCAAAGTATCATGTTTTTTGTAACCTTATGGATGATAAGAAAACTTCCATGGGTAAATATATCATATTTTAAAGAAAAATTTGATCGGGATATCGCTCAAAAGTATTTCAAGTATACTTTGATGACTTTTGTTACAGCGGCAACTGTTCCAGTAGCTCAATTATTGCTTCGACGAAATGTCATTTCTAACATTTCGATTACAGAAGCTGGATGGTGGGAAGCGATGAATCGAATATCAGGGATGTATTTAATGGTTATTACCTCTTCTTTTGGAGTCTATTACTTACCTAAACTCTCTGAGATAAAAGATAATTTTCAATTAAGACAAGAAATATTTAAAGCTTACAAAATAATAATTCCGATGATATCCATCGGATTTCTATTAATATATCTTTTACGTGTATTTATTATAAAGATTCTTTTCTCAGCAGATTTTCTTCCAATGACAGATTTGTTCATTTGGCAATTGATTGGAGATTTTTTCAAAATAATGAGTTGGCTTCTTGCTTTTTTAATGGTAGCAAAAACGATGACTAAAATTTATATAACAACCGAGATATTATTCTCTGGATTAATGGTAGGATTGGGTTTTTGGTTTGTTAAATTAAATGGCATTGTGGGTCTTACACAATCCTATGCTATTAATTATTTCTTATATTCAATCTACATGATAATTATATTTAGAAAATTACTTTTTAAATTATGAAAATACTAATAATTGGAGAATATAGTGGATTTGCATCAAATTTAAAAATGGGTTTTAAAAGTTTAGGTCATGAAACCATTTTATTTTCATGGGGCGATGGGTTTAAAAAAATTAAATCAAATTTGCCGGAAGATTATTATGTGAATGTTTCAAATTTTTCAATTTATAAAAAACAAATTAAAGGTTCATGGGTAATCAAAAACATTATAGAATCTTTTGTATTCAATCAAAAAGTTAAAACAATTTGCGAGAATGGACTTTTCGATGTTGTGTTAATTTTGAATCTTGATTTTATTCGATTCAATAGACAATTCTGGAGACCATATTTTTCGATGAAAATGATAAAAAATATCGTTAAAAGTCCTAATGATATTTATCTTTCATTATGTGGAAATGAGTTTATTTATAATTCCTTTTTATCAAAAATGAGTAAATCGAATCCAAAAGATATAATTAAACGACAGAAACCTACTAAAAGAGAAATTCAAGTTTTTAATACATTCAGTCACCAAATTCCTCGGGTTATTCCAGTGATGTTCGATTATGCTGAGCCATACAGACAATATAAATTATCAAAATATTTTGAGATTCAACCAACAATACCTCTACCATTATATCTTGATAACATAGAGTTTAACAATGTTGTTCGAAAAAAAATTGTTATATTTCATGGAGTAAACAGGGAATCTAAAGGGACTTCAGTAATTTCTGAAGCATTAGAAGAAATAAAACAACTTTATTCAAACGTGGAAATTATTATTGAAGGTAATTTGCCGTTTGAAGAATATTTGAATGTACTTAAAAAAGCAAATATTATAATTGACCAATGTTATGCATATTCATATGGAATGAATGCAATTTATTCAATGGCAATGGGAAAAGTTGTATTAAGTGGAAACGAACCAGAATGTCAGATTGAATTTAAAAGGGAAGATATACCAATAGTAAATATTAAACCTGATCCACAACAAATTGTTAGAGAACTAAAGTTACTGATCGAAGAACCAGAACGAATTAATCAGATTGCAATTCAATCCAGAAAATTTGTTGAAGAATTTCACGATTCAATAATAGTTGCAAAACAATATATAAATGTATTTACTAAAAACAATAATAAGATATAGTATTTTTCTTCCTTTTTAAATTCGCCTTAATTTTCAAATTTAATACCTTATAACATGAAATATTATATAGTAAATTTAATTATTTCATTTATGCCAGTTTCAAAAGGATTTGCATTGAAAAGATTTTTACTCCGATTTTGTGGTGCAAGTATTAATGAAAATGTACGGGTAATGAGAATCAGGGTTCAGGGAGTAAACCTGAAAATTGATTCAAATTCCTTCATTGGAGATGACACTCTTATTATGGGTGCTAAAAATACAAACGTTATAATAGGTAAAAATTGTGATATTTCTTCCAGAGTAAATATCATTACTGGTACTCACCATATTGGTTCTTATGAACAAGCCGCTGGTGCCGGATACGGAGAAGATATTATTATTGGTGATGGATCCTGGATAGGTTTCGGAGCAACAATATTACATGGAGTAACAATCGGTAAGGGTTCGATAGTAGCAGCTGGATCGGTCGTTACAGAGAATGTACCTGAAAGTACTTTAGTAGCAGGAGTACCTGCCAGGTTTAAAAAAAAATTATATTCTAATGATTGAGTATATTATATTCTATGCTGTTGTTCTATTTGGAGCTGTAATCTCAATTCTGGATTTAGAAAAAGAACAAACAAAGGGCTTATATATTTTTATTTCATTTTTGTTTATTATTCTAATTGGTTTTCGTTTTTGTGGCTATGATTATTCATCTTATGAATCCATCTTTGATAATGTTAAAAACGGAGATGAAGTCATTGGAATCGAATATGGATTTTTAACACTCTGTAATCTTTCGGCAACTTTCCGTATTTTGCTCATTCTAATGGCATTTCTGACTGTATTTATACATTCTAAATTTATATATAAATTTTCGGAAATACCCCTATTTAGCTTGTTTTTATTATCTGGAACATTATTGCTGCCAACATTCATGGGGCAAATGCGTCAGGGACTTGCTATTGGTTTTGTTGGATTTGCTTTCTATTATTTCAATGACAAAAAATATCAATATTATTTTCTTTTTGTAGTTTTAGCAATGTTATTTCATTTTTCTGCAATCATTTCATTGTTGTTTTTCATTATACCAAAAAATTTAAAAAATTTCAATTACTATTTCTTTACAATTCTATTTTCAGTAATTTTTTTCCAAATTTTACAGCCCTTTATTTTAAAGATAATGAATTTATTTCCAGAATTAGTATATCTTGATAAAATGGTGGGGTACAGTGAAAATGATGATGACAAATTGGGTTTCAACACTGCAATTTTAATACGGGTTTTCGTGCTTTTTTTCTGCTATTATAACAAAGAGAATATTAAATCAAAATACTTTCCACACCTTTTGAATATCTATCATTATTCCATCATCATCTATTTAATTTTTGGACCAATTATTCCTCAGTTAGGTGGTAGAGGAACTCAGTATTTTTCATATTTTGATCTATTATTGATACCAATGTTAATAAATTCATTCGATGGTTTCAAACGTTTATTAATTATGTCGATTTTCTTTCTACTTACATTTGCCCGATTAATTCAGTTCTTCACTGATGATTTTAATTTAACTTTTTATATTCCTTATTCTAATTATTTAATATAAAATTCTTATTTATATTTTCATATGAAGAAAATAATAGACGTATTAATCATAAATAATTGTCCATCATTCTACAAAATTAATTTATACAATGAATTGGCAAAGCAAGTTAAGTTACACGTAGTATTTATTGGGTTAACAAATCAAGTCGTTATAAACAATTGTTTTGAAGATGATATTCATTTCTCATTTGAATTGATTTCAAATGTTCAAATAGAAAAACGGAATAAAATTAAATCTTTAATCCGTCTTTATTTCATTTGCAAACATTATGATTATAAAAAAATAATATACGGGGGTTACGCTGATTTCGAAGAAAAAGTATTAATGTGGATAACTAAGAAATCTAAAAACTGTTTGCAATTTGAATCCTCAATTCGTGAAAGTCGAGTTACGGGAATTGTTGCTTACCTAAAAAAAATTATTTTTGCCCGTTTTATTATCGCTTTACCTGCTGGCAAATTACAATCAGCTGTCTTTTATTCACTTGGGTACAAAGGTGTCATTATTGAAAGCAAGGGAGTCGGTCTATTTAATAATTCAAATCTTAAAAAATCAAAAACTAATGTTATATCCGATGAATTGAAGTATTTATTTGTCGGCCGTCTTATTCCTGTTAAAAACATAGAATTGCTGATCCGTGTTTTTAATAATTTAAATAAACATTTGACAATTGTCGGAACAGGTGTTTTAGAAAACAAATTAAGAGCTCAAGCTAATTCAAATATCGAGTTTACCGGTTTTATTCTCAATAATGAATTAGATAAGCTTTATTGTTCTCACGATGTTTTTATTTTGCCTTCAATTTCTGAGACTTGGGGTTTAGTCGTAGAAGAAGCCATATATTTTGGACTTCCCGTAATTGTAAGTGATGCGGTAGGTTGCCAAGAGGATATGGTGTTAGAACCAGATACAGGAGTCGTTTTTAGAAATTCCGATGAAAATGATTTAGTCAATGCTATTTTAAAATTAGAAACCAATATAGAAACTTACAAGCAAAATTGTATTGCATTTGATTTTCAACAAAGAGACAAAATGCAGATAAGTGCATATTTAAATATTTTAAATATATGAAGCTACTTTATTGTATACCGGCATTATACAATGCAGGTGGTATGGAGAGGGTATTAACTGAAAAAGTTAATTTTCTGTCTAATTTGCCTAATTATGAGATCATTATTGTAACCACTGATCAGCAAGGTTTGCCAATTCGTTTTGAACTCGATAAACGTATTCAAATAATCCATCTGGATATTGATTTTAATGGACACTTTGCATATAATTTGATAAAAAAATTTATATTGCATAAACATAAATTAAAAATTTATAGAACAAAATTAAGATCATTAATAAAAGATTTCAATGTTGATATTTGTATTTCGCTTTGTGGTAAAGAAATTGAATTTTTAGATACGTTGCCTGTCAATTGTAAGAAAATTGCAGAAATTCATTTTGCCATGAATAATCGTAAACAGTTTATCATCTCCCGGCATAAAGGTTTACTTTGGCCATTATTGGGCGAAATTCGTACACATCAATTAATCCATTCTGTCCAGGGTTTAGACAAACTAGTTGTACTAACTCATGAAGATAAACTTCAATGGGAATCAAAACATTCTAATGTAGTTCAAATTCCAAATCCAAACCCTCTTCATAATACACATATATCTATGTTAAATGAAAAAAGGGTGATAACACTTGGAAAACTTGATGTTCAAAAAGGGTATGATATGTTGGTTGATGCATGGGAATTAGTTGCTTTAAAACATCCTGATTGGAAATTAGATATTTATGGCATAGGTGAATGGGAACAGATGCTTACAAATAGAATCGTTGAGCTAAAACTTGAAAAAACTCTGAATTTACGTGGATTAACAGATGATGTAGCATCTGAATACATTAAGAGTTCTATTTATGTAATGAGCTCAAGATATGAAGGATTACCAATGGTACTTATAGAAGCTATGTCTTGCGGATTACCAATAATTTCTTTTGATTGTGAGCATGGACCTCGTGAAATAATTCAAGATGGAATTAATGGTTATCTTGTCCCGGTAAATAATATAAAACAACTTGCTGAAAAAATAATTTTTTTGATAGAACATGAACTTATACGAAAAAAAATGGGAAAACAGGCAACGATAAGTGCATTGAGATTCTCAAAAGAACCGATAATGAAAAGATGGATAGAATTATTCGAAACGACTATAAAATAAAAGTTTTTAATATAACCCTCGAATATACACTAATTCGAAACTTGCTTATATATTCCAATATCTATTAATGTTATTCTTTGTTGATATTGCAAATATGTTATTTAATAATACATCATACTATTAGACACCAATTTATTTACACATTTTACTATTTAACCAAATTAGTTTGTTCTAGCTAAGAATTACATAGTTCAATATACATTAAAAAAAATCAATAGAACTAAAATTTCAAATCCAAACCCTTAACAAGATAGGCTCAAATATCAATGTTTTACTATAAAAGATTATAACACTGGGAATAATACAAACTAAATTATGAAACATATTTGAATTTATGAAAAAGCTTCTACAGATAAATACTGTGTGTAATAGTGGAAGTACTGGAAGAATTGCAGAAGAAATAGGTTTACTTGCAATTAAAAATGGCTGGCAAAGTTATATCGCTTATGGACGGGGAAATCGACCAAGTGCTTCAAACAAATACCGTATAGGTTCTAACTTTGATATGTACTTGAATGCATTAAAAACCCGTTTATTTGATATTGAAGGTTTCACAGCTAAACAAGCAACTTTAAAACTAATTCAATATATCCAACAAATAAAACCTGATTTAATCCAATTACATAATTTACATGGATATTATTTGAATATCAATATCCTTTTTCGATATTTATCTTCAGTAAACATACCTATTGTTTGGACTTTACATGATTGTTGGGCTTTTACTGGTCATTGTGTACATTTCGAATATGTTAATTGCAATAAATGGAAAACAGCTTGTTATAGATGTCCTCAAAAAACTGAATATCCTTCAAGTTTTTTTTTGGATAATTCTAAACGTAATTTTCAGATTAAAAAACGACTTTTTACCAGTACTAAAAACTTACATATCATTACTCCATCAGAATGGTTGTCTGACTTGGTTAAACAATCTTTTTTGTCGAAATATCCAATTAGTATTATCAATAATGGAGTAGACCTAAAAGTGTTTCATTATACTCAATTATCAGAAATTCGGCAGAAATATCATTTAGGTTTGAATAAAATAATTCTGGGTGTAGCAGGTATCTGGAGTGAACGAAAAGGCTTAAAGTACTTTGATGAACTCAATTCTTTAATTGCTAAAAACACACAAATTGTATTAGTCGGTTTGTCAAAAAAACAAATTAATCAATTACCAAAAGGAATATTAGGTATAGAAAGAACAGAAAATGTAAATGAATTAGCAGCATTGTATTCATTAGCTGATGTTTTTGTAAATCCGACACTGGAAGATAATTTTCCAACAACTAATATCGAAGCCATGGCTTGTGGTACACCGATTATTACTTTTAAAACAGGTGGAAGTATTGAATCCGTTTCTCCTTCAACTGGTTTAATAGTACCACAAGGAGACATTGTTAAACTAAAAGAAGCTATTGACATTATTCTAGCTAAGAATAAAGAAACTTATAAAATCATGTGTATAGAGAGGGTAAATAAATTGTATAATAGTAGCGAACGCTACAATGAATATTTGTCTCTTTATAATCAATTAATATAGAACGAATATCAGGTATACGAAAACTAATATAAAGAAATACATGATCAGTAATTATATTGATTCAGTAGGATTTTTAAGCTATGAACTCTTGAAGTTTTTGGAATATTTCAATTAGATAAGAATTCTATTCCGGAGACTCTTTTAAAGTAGAAAAAAAAAACATATTGTTAATTTTGAAAAGACAATTATTATATTAAGAATAATAATTATCATCTTTTTTCGTTATTAAATGAATATTTGCATCTTAATCCTATGCTATGAAAATTACTATTATAACTGCCACCTACAATAGCGAAAGCAGTTTACAGCGCACCATCGATTCAGTAGCTGGTCAAGATTATGAAAACATCGAGCACATAATAATTGATGGTGGGTCAACAGATAACACTATTAACATCATTCAAGCCAATCTAATACATATTACCAAGTATATATCCGAGAAAGATAATGGTATTTACAGTGCTTTTAATGCCGGAATAAAATTAGCCACCGGAGATATAATTGGATTTTTAAATTCTGACGATATTTTTACAGATTCATATATTATTTCTAAAGTTGTAGAATCATTTCGAACAAAGAACTGTGATGTACTTTATGGTAATCTGATATATCAGACTAAAAATAATACCAACGCTAAAACTGTTCGATATTGGAAAAGTAATGTATTCAGGAAAAGTGGTTTAAAATATGGATGGATGCCTCCTCATCCTACTGTATATTGTAAAAAAGAGATTTATGAAAAATATGGCTACTATGACGAAAAATTTAAAATATCGGCTGATTATGATTATATGCTACGAATTTTTAAAGAACCATTGATTAAAAAAGATTATTTAGCCACAGTTATGGTAAAAATGAATGTTGGAGGCGTCAGTAATGGTTCTTTTAGTGGAATTTACAAAAAGTCTAAGGAAGACATTCGAGCAATAAAACGGAATAAAGTTGGTGGTTTTTATACTATAATCTGTAAAAATTTGCGTAAGTTAGGCCAATTTACTAAGTCAAGCATCATTAAACTTCCATGATAAATGTATCCCTCGTTTTATATAAACATTCTCTATCGGAAATCGTTCCTTTAGTAGATTCTTTACATAAATCAAGTAATGTTTCGCAAGTTTTTATACTTGACAACTCCCCAATTGAAAATTCAGATTTCAACACTCTTGATGCCACCTATTTTTTTACCGGCAAAAACCTGGGTTACGGTACAGCACATAATATTGCAATCCGTCAAACTATTGAACATGACCTTCCTTACCACCTTGTCATTAACCCTGATATCTCTTTTAACCCTGAAATACTATCAGAAATTGAAGATTATATGAATAATAATCCAGATATCGGATTATTAATGCCCAAAATTCTCTATCCAACCGGAGAAATACAGTATCTTTGCAAACTGATTCCTACTCCTTTCGATTTGATTGTTAGGCGTTTCTTACCTAAAAGCTGGACTAAGAATCAAATTGAAAAGTTTGAATTAAGGGCTTCCGGCTATAAAAAGATCATGAATGTGCCTTATTTATCCGGCTGTTTTATGTTTCTACGAACTGAAGCTCTAAAAGATGTTGGCTTGTTTGATGAACGATTCTTTATGTATCCCGAGGATATCGATCTGACCCGGCGCATTCACAGGCGATATAAGACAGTTTTTTATCCGAACGCTACAATCATTCATCATCACGCTAAAGGTTCGTATATAAACACCCGGTTGCTTTTTATCCATATTTCCAACATGGTTGCCTATTTCAATAAATGGGGCTGGGTTTTCGATAAGGAGAGAAGGAGTATAAACCGGGAGATATTGAAACAATTGAATTAAAAACAAAGTATTGAATATTTATATCTACAACTATGAATTTCAGCTTAATCCAAATCACGAGTGCCTCAATGGTTCTTTTTGCCATTATTGATATATTGGGTTCTATACCTATCATACTCAACATTAAACGCAAGGGGCTGGTTGTTTATTCATTCAGGGCAAGTGTGGTTGCATTTTTCATCTTGATTGGCTTCCTGTTTTCAGGAGAAGCTGTGCTCAGGTTATTCCATGTTGACATACAATCCTTTGCAGTAGCAGGTTCCTTTATCATCTTTATCTTCGCCCTGGAAATGATATTGGATGTGGAGATATTCCGCAATCATGGACCTGAAGGAGGTTCATCCATTATCCCAATTGCTTTTCCCCTTATTGCCGGTCCCGGATCATTTACCACCTTACTTTCTCTTCGGGCAGAATACGCCTCTGAGAACATCATAGCAGCCTTAATTCTGAATATGATTTTTGTATATTTTGTACTGAAATCCACTTCCAGAATTGAAAAGCTGATTGGTGAGGGAGGTATTTATATCCTTCGTAAATTCTTTGGAATTATCCTTTTAGCTATTGCAGTAAAACTCTTCACCACCAATATCGGATCCCTCCTATAAAAAAGGAACATGAGGTAAAAGCTAAGTATCTGTTCCTTAACTCTTACATCTTACCTCTTACTTTTTTACAACTACTGACTACCGTATACCGACTACCGACTAATATTCAAAACTTCCGAATTCACTTTCAATCAGTAATTCTTTCTTATCGGAAGCTTCGCAGTACCCTACAACCTGAGCGTCGATATTAAACGAACGGGAAATATCAATGACTTTTTGTGCCTGATCTGCAGGCAGGTATACTTCCAATCGATGCCCCATATTGAATACTTTGTACATTTCCTTCCAATCGGTACCCGACTCATTCTGGATGAGTTGAAACAGAGGTGGTACAGGAAACAGGTTGTTTTTTACTATTTTCAACCGATCGACAAAGTTCAGTATCTTAGTTTGTGCTCCTCCCGAGCAATGAACCATTCCGTGTATATGTGGACGTAATTCATCCAAAAGTCTTTTTACAACCGGTGCATAGGTACGTGTTGGAGAAAGTACGAGTTTCCCCGCATTAATACCTAAACCTTCAATCTGATCTGTCAAATGCTTTGAACCGGAATAAGCCAGTTCTTGTGGTATATCTGCATTGTAACTTTCCGGATATTTCGATGCCAGATAATTGGCAAATACATCATGGCGTGCGGAAGTCAACCCGTTGCTACCCATGCCACCATTATATTCCTTTTCATAAGTAGCCTGCCCCGATGATGATAGTCCGACGATAACATCACCTGCCTCTATATTTGCATTATTAATAACATCCGAGCGTTTCATACGACATGTCACGGTGCTGTCCACAATGATGGTACGTACCAGGTCACCCACATCGGCAGTTTCTCCCCCCGTTGGATAAATGGTTACTCCCATACCACTCAATTCTTCTACCAGTTCATTAGTGCCATTAATAATAGCCGAAATAACATCACCTGGAATACGGTTTTTATTTCTCCCAATAGTACACGACAATAAGATATTATCAGTTGCACCTACACATAGTAAATCATCAATATTCATGATCAATGCATCCTGGGCTATTCCTTTCCAAACTGATATATCACCGGTTTCTTTCCAGTAAATATAAGCCAGTGAAGATTTTGTACCAGCTCCATCAGCGTGCATAATGTTGCAATAATCAGGGTCATTTCCCAAAATATCGGGTATAATCTTACAAAAAGCCCTTGGATATAATCCTTTGTCTATATTACGTATGGCGTTATGCACATCTTCCTTTGATGCCGAAACACCCCTTAAATTATATCGCTGGTCGCTCATTATTTATTTATTTGTAGTTTGAAAAGTTTGATGTTTTAGCGTTCCGTGTTCAAACGTTCCGCGTTCTGCGTTCTGCGTTCTGTGTTTGTGTTTGTGTTTTGTGTTTTGTATTTTGTATTTTGTGTTCCATGTTGCTTAATACCTAATCAACCAATTAACCTAATCAACCAATTAACCAATTAACCAATCACCTACCCGACTGCTTAATCATCTCCCCCATTTTCATATTGAAATCTTCTTCATTCAACAACTGTTCGAGGGTTAAATGCATTCGATAACACCAGAAGTTACGCGGGTTGCTTGGTACATTTATTCTTTCTGCCAAGGGGTTTTCATTCCGTAGAGTTGCATCAAGTGCCATCCAATCCTGCCAGGGGAGTATAATCCACATAGCATTTGACTCTAAGTGCTGTTCAACTATTCGCTCTATAATCCATGTTTCGCACACAGCCGGTGATGGCCCCTGCATTCCAAGGGCACGATTATAGAACCGCTGGGTCAATGCCGGATCTTCTTCCCACCATGCACGTATAGGGTTCATGTCATGCGTTGAAGTGGTGCAAACCGACCGGTAAGGAGCATCGGCAGGCATGGCAAATTCCGTATTCGGTTTCTTTGGCATTCGCTGAATCTCCAGGCTAAGGATTTCAAGTGCATTCATGACATCAGGCACAGAGTCAGGAACCATACCCAGATCTTCCCCGCATACCAGCATTCTGGTTGCCGAAATAAGTGCCGGAAGCTTTTTCAATGCCTGTTGTTTCCAGAACTCCGTATGCCGGTGGTAGAAATAATCCACATAAATCTTGTCAAGGGTTCGACGGTTATCATCTGTCAAATCCCTGAAAGTAGCCGAGCTATGCATGGAAATACGCGGATGAAATTTATCAGGCTGACGTGAATCACGGATAAAGAGTACTTCGCAATGTAAGGCATACAATCCATCCCGAATCATGACTTCTTTAGTACCGAAATTATATCCAAGCGTAGCAAAATGAGATTCAATTTTCTTCTGGGTATCGTATTCAGGTTTGAATTTATAGTTTTGCCATCCATCTGTCAACAAGTATTCCCGGATCACTTCATCCGAGTATTTACCAAAGGTGGCATGGACAACATGTTCTTTCAGATATGGCTTCAAGAAGCGGTTCTCATCCCACCAAAGGCCTTTCTGTTCAAGCTCACTACGTTTGAATGGCAAAGCCGGGTGAAAAGTTCCTGTTAGTCCCCAAACCGCATTAACCGGTATTTCCCAGATACGGAAAAAACCAAGGATATGATCAATCCGGTAGGCATCAAAGTATTCGGCTAACTTCTGAAAGCGTTTCCTCCACCATTGATATCCATCCTTTTGCATTAGTTCCCAATTGTAGGTGGGGAAACCCCAGTTCTGGCCGGTTGCCGAGAAGTCATCAGGGGGTGCACCTGCCTGCACATTGGTGTTAAAAAGTTCAGGCTCCATCCAGGCATCCACACTACGGGGGCTTACACCTATGGGAATATCTCCCTTAATAGCTATACCGTTTTCGCGGGCATAGTCATGAACTTCAACAAGCTGTTTATGTAAATGATACTGCAGAAAATAGTAGAGGGCAATCTCATGATAATATGCTGTATCAGGTGCAGAAAAAGCTTCTATTTCTTGTTTATTATACGAATTGAAACTTTTCCAGTTATTAAATTCTGGAGTTCCGTTCGTATCCCTCAGGTATGAAAAGGCAGCATAGGGGACCAGCCATTCCTTGTTGCTTTCAAAAAAATGGTTGTAGTCATTGGATGCAAATACTGCCGGGTTTTCCTGTGGATAGATCAACTTAAAGAATTCCCATTTGGCATTCAATACGTTTTGATAATCCGAAAAACTCTTTCCGTTAAGTTCTGTCTTTTTGGAGATGAAATAATCTTTTGATTTTTTAGTCTTTAGCTTCCCCAGATTTTCCAAATGCAGGTAAATAGGATGCAAGGCATATACCGAAACGGCATTATATGGATAAGAGTCGTAATTGGTATGGTATAAAATCGTATCATTGATCGGCAATATCTGAATGATTCGCTGCCCTGTCTTCTTTGCCCAGTCCACCATTTTCTTCAAATCATTGAATTCACCGATTCCGAAACCTTCGTCACTTCGCAGGGAGAAAACGGGAATGGCTACACCAGTCGCTTTCCAGGAAGGTATCGTTCGAATAAAGTGTTCTTCTGTAACAATCGTCAAAGCTTGCTTGTCACCTTTCTCAACCACCCTGTTTGGACCGCCACCCCAGGCAAGCACTTCATCTGTCTTAGTATCTACTATGAGGTATTTATATTCCAGGGGAAATTTTATTTTTGAAGCATCCAGTGACGTACTCCATACCGGGAAGAGTGATTCATCGAGTCTGACTTTCTTTTTTACATTCCAGTTTCCCAAAGAATCCTGATTCCCAATGACAGCAAAATGCCGGTCAGGTTCCATTTGAGGACAATTGATACGAAGGATCAGGCTATTTAAAAACTTTTGAGTCTCGTGTTTTATCAGGGAACGTTTGAAGAAACAATCGGTAAAAGCAGTTGATATAAAAGGGCTATCTCCGTAGGAGGCACGCCAGTTATCCGCGACTATGACATTTTCGTTATTCACTGGAAAAGTAATGCTGCGTAAGCCTCCATATTCATAGGCCAATGTTTTATCTGAATTCTGAACAGCATATTGATACGTGACCTTTTCGACAGGTTCAATTTTCAACTCTGCTATCCATTCCGATTTATCATTGCAGTGCATTCCATATTTTTCAATAGAATTATCTGTATGCAATAACAGGCACATCGACTGACCCCATTGCATGGTATAATGTATTTTAAACTGGATTTTCATTTTATTGCCCTTAACTAATTGGGTACAAATTTACAAAAATAATGCTCAATAAGAAAGATGAATAGTCATACTGCTCAAAGAAACTCTGCAATCGTTTGAATTTTAAGTCTGAAGAAAAAGCCTGTATTCATAACATATTAAAAAGACCGCCTCTTTTCGGAGCGGTCTTCTTAATATTTTCAATTCATGCTGTTAATCCTGGAATTTTGCACTTAGATACTCACGGTTCAAACGGGCGATGTGCGATATTGAAATGTTCTTGGGACATTCCGCTTCGCAGGATTGAGTGTTGGTACAGTTTCCAAAACCAAGTTCATCCATTTTTGCCACCATCAATTTAGCCCTGTGAGCCGCTTCGACCTTTCCTTGTGGAAGAAGTGCCAGCTGGCTGACCTTTGCCGAGACGAACAACATAGCCGATCCGTTCTTACAGGTAGCAACACATGCACCGCAACCGATGCATGAAGCAGCATCCATAGCTTCATCCGCTACATTTTTTCCGATTGGAATAGCATTCCCATCAGGGATTCCGCCGGTATTGACCGAAACAAATCCACCTGCCTGAATGATTTTATCAAATGCACCACGATCCACCATTAAATCTTTAATGACTGGAAAGGCTGCCGAACGCCATGGTTCAACGGTGATAGTCTGTCCATCATGGAAGTTACGCATGTGCAACTGGCAGGTGGTGATTTCGCCATCGGGTCCATGAGGTTGTCCGTTGATATACATGCTGCACATTCCACAGATGCCTTCGCGACAATCATGATCGAAAGCTATCGGTTCTTTACGTTCTTTTATTAATTGTTCATTTAATATGTCGATCATCTCCAGGAATGAGCTGTCGGTGGATACATTATCCAATTTGTAGATCTCGAAGTTACCTTTAACTTTCGGACCTGCCTGACGCCAGATTTTGAGCGTAACATTTATACTTTTTTCCATTAGTTATTTTTTTACGAATTACGTTATGATTTATAATTACGTTGTTGACGGTGGACAAATTCATAATCCAGTGCTTCTTTCAACATTTCAGGTTCGTTTCCTTCCCCAGCAAATTTCCAGCATGAAGCAAATGCAAAGTCTTCATCGTTACGCAAAGCTTCTCCTTCGGGTGTCTGGTATTCCTCACGGAAATGTCCTCCACACGACTCTTCGCGCATCAGTGCATCACGGGCCATCAATTCTCCGATTTCAATAAAGTCAGCCAGACGAAGTGCTTTTTCCAACTCATTGTTCAGGTCGGCTTCCTTTCCGGGAATGTAAACATTGCTCCAGAATTCTGCACGTACTTCTTTGATTTTCTCCAGAGCAGTTTCCAGACCGGCTTTGTTACGGCCCATACCTACAAAATCCCACATGATCAGTCCCAGCTCACGGTGGATGGAATCTACCGATTTCTTGCCATTGATATTCATGAGTTTATTAATCTTGTCGTTTACTGCCTTTTCAGCTTCCGCAAATTCAGGAAGTTCTGTACTCAAACGTGGAACCTGAATCTGATCGGCCAGGTAATTTTGGATGGTATAGGGTAATACAAAATATCCGTCAGCCAATCCCTGCATCAAAGCCGAAGCTCCCAATCGGTTTGCACCGTGGTCGGAGAAATTGGCTTCACCGATACAGAACAGCCCTTTTACGGAAGTCTGCAATTCATAATCCACCCAGATACCACCCATTGTATAGTGAATGGCCGGATAAATCATCATCGGTGTATTATAGGGATTATCATCCACGATTTTCTCATACATTTGGAACAGGTTGCCATAACGTTCGCGTACCACGTTCTCACCAAGGCGGTTGATTGCATCCGAGAAATCAAGGTAAACAGCAAGGCCGGTGTTTCCAACTCCAAAGCCGGCATCACAACGTTCCTTGGCTGCGCGTGAAGCAACATCACGTGGCACCAGGTTACCAAAGGCAGGATAACGGCGTTCGAGATAATAATCGCGTTCGTCTTCTTTCAGGTCGGTCGCTTTCTTTTTGCCGGCACGAATCGCTTCTGAATCTTCTTTTTTCCTGGGTACCCATATGCGGCCATCATTACGAAGTGATTCCGACATCAAAGTCAGCTTTGACTGAAACTCACCATGAACAGGTATACAGGTAGGGTGAATCTGTGCATAAGCCGGATTGGCAAAATAAGCTCCTTTTTTGTACATCTGCACCAATGCTGATCCGTTTGAATTCATGGCATTCGTCGAAAGGAAAAATGTGTTACCATATCCGCCCGATCCAACCACAACGGCATGAGCGAAGAAACGTTCAATTTTACCGGATACCAGGTTACGGGCAATGATACCACGGGCGCGGCCATCAATTACCACCACATCCAGCATTTCATACCGTGAATATAATTTCACAGCACCTTTGCCGATCTGACGGCTTAAGGCCGAGTACGCACCCAGCAACAGTTGTTGTCCGGTTTGACCTTTAGCATAGAATGTACGCGAAACCTGAGCTCCGCCGAATGAGCGGTTGTCAAGCAGTCCGCCGTATTCACGTGCAAAAGGAACACCTTGTGCCACACATTGGTCAATAATGCCATTCGACACCTCAGCCAACCTGTAAACATTGGCTTCACGGGCACGGTAATCGCCCCCTTTGATTGTATCGTAGAAAAGACGGTAAACAGAGTCACCATCATTCTGATAATTCTTTGCTGCGTTGATACCCCCTTGCGCTGCAATCGAGTGCGCACGGCGTGGTGAATCCTGAATACAAAAGTTTAACACATTGAAGCCCATCTCTGCCATCGACGCAGCAGCCGAAGCTCCAGCCAGTCCTGTTCCTACTACAATTACGTCGAGTCGACGTTTGTTCGATGGGTTCACCAGCTTTTGTTGCGCCTTATAATTGCTCCATTTCTCAGCTAATGCTCCCTGAGGGATCCTTGCATCTATTTTAGTTTCTACCGTGGTAGAGTCTTGTTTGTTTGCCATTATTTTATTTCTAATTTTAGGTTTGACGTTTTACAAATCAGCAGCATGAACCGGATCCGCATCCAAGTAAGTAGTACACCGGTATTGACATAAACATCAACACCACGATGGTTGAAATAATTGTCGAGATCACTTTCACCCGGGGCAACCAGGTTTTGTTATTCAGGCCAACGGTTTGCAGGGCGCTCCATACGCCATGGGTCAGGTGGAACCACAAGGCACAAAGCCATACAATATATATCACACAATAAATCTTGTTACTGAATAATGCCTGTACAAAACCGGCACCATCTGCCGGAGCAAAGGCACCTTTGATATCTGCCAGTTCGGCAAACTGCATATGAAACCAAAAATTGTACAAATGCAGGCAAAGGAAACCAACTACAATTAATCCTAACACAAACATGTTCTGAGACGACCATTCCACACTCTTCTGGTTTTTAGTCACAGCATAACTCTGAGCACCACGGGCACGCATATTTTGCCATGTCAGATACAAAGCATACAGGATATGAATCACAAATCCGCCTGCCAGCACAGCAGTACCTACCAAAGCGTACCAGTTCGTTCCCAGGAATTCACAGATCTTATTGTATCCTGATGGTGAAATGATCACCACGATATTCATAGTCGCGTGAAACAGTAAAAACAGCACGAGAAAAACTCCCGAGATACTCATAATAAGCTTTCTCCCAATTGAGGAATCAATTAACCACATAGATTTTTGTTTTAGTTTGTAATATGTTATGAATGTTAGTATTCAGGGCAAATACTCCACAAGGGAGAGTTGTAAAGCTCTAATATCGTTCGTTTTAACGTCAGGAAAAGTTTCTTCCTATTTTTACGCAAAAGTAATGATTTGATTCCAAACCTGCAAGCTATTACGGAAATAATTCTTTAATGGGTTCTTATCGCTTTGATTGAAAAGAAGATAAATGCAAATAATTACTTATGTTGACATTATTGCCAACGAAGATTTTCAAAACAACTTATGCTTTAACTGATCAACCTCTTTTTAGAAGTTTATTGGTTAGATTCAAATAAAAATTCATAAGTCAAAAATGGAAATGTCTATTAAATTTCATATGTCAATAAACTAAGCGTCAAACCGTAAAAAACGGTTAGACGCTGTTCTCATCTTACCGATCAACTGCTCTTTTTCGGTTTTTCGGTTACACGAACAGATAACTAAAAGCTATAAGAATAATCAAGAAATGATAGGATTCATGCCTTTGAAGTTGATGAGAAACAATACACCACAATAGTACAAATTAATTTTGATTTGAAGATAAGCAACATTACATTAAAAAATGATTTATCTAAACTCCATAAATTTTACAATACTTCATCTTTATCCAACTTATTCCTAATTCCTTACTACCGACTACAGACTCTTATGAAACTAACCGCCCCAAGCCCCTAAAGGGGATGTGTAATTACCACCGTCACCTATATTAAGTATTATGTAAACTCGATGAATCCTAAGATAGCGTTCTTTACATCCCCTTTA